>Ga0206938_1168_pt1 | contig 15566 bp, 17 predicted proteins | sample Alteio_BWOrgHeat_12_FD_152918 | JGI IMG/M metagenome (GOLD analysis project Ga0206938, IMG submission 152918) | Enriched cells from forest soil in Barre Woods Harvard Forest LTER site, Petersham, Massachusetts, United States -... | ecosystem: Environmental > Terrestrial > Soil > Temperate forest >... | reverse complement strand
AGTGAGCCTACAAGGCCCGCGCCCATTATTACAAAAGGTTTGTCGTGGCCCCCCTGCCCCCCAATAGAGGGTTGCGTTGCGTTGCTTGTATTCGTGTCCTTCACTTTAATTTTTCTGTTTTATGAATCCTAAAATACTTATTAAAGTTTCATTATCGGGGAGGTTGGGAGGGGCCGTCTTCGTTTTTTGCACGTGCCTTTTTATAAATGGCAATAGCGCCCCAAAGCATAAAGCCGAAGAGTAATATTCCTACAACTCCCCACAAAAAACTTATAGTATTTTGAAGTGTTACAATGAAAACAATTGCCACTAAAAATATAGTTGCTAATTCATTCCACATGCGCAGCTGGTTCGACGACCAGGTAATTTTATCTTTCTGTAGTTTTGAAAAAATAACATGGTTCTGCAATTGGTAAAGCGTAAGCCCGAATACAAAGCAGAGTTTTATAAGCAGCCAAGCCGGAATTTCCCAACCATAACGCGTATAAATAAGCCCAAAGCCCAACGCATAGGTAAGTATCGCCGAGGGCCATGTAATGCCAAACCACAGCCGCCTTTCCATTATTTTGTATTGTGTTTGCAAAATGGTTTTTTCCGGTTCCGGTTTTTTTTCAGCCTCGGTATGGTATACGAATAACCGTACGATATAAAACAGACCGGCAAACCACGTTACTACAAAAATGATGTGCAAGGGTAAAAGGTATTGTGACATAGGTTACTTTTTCAGTAAAGGGTAAAAAGCATTTTGAATATGGTGTACCTTATAGAATTCGCCCGATTTTAGTACCGAAAGAATATCGAAACGTACTTCAAGGTCAAGCGCATTACGTTCAATGTAGGCATTAGCGGCTTTTATCAGGTGTGCCTGCTTCTTTTTGGTTACAAACGACTCCGGTTCGCCAAAATAGTTGGTAGAGCGGGTTTTAACTTCGGCAATTACTAGAAACTCCTTGTCACGGGCTATAATATCTATTTCTTCCTGTCCAAAGCGCCAGTTTGTTTCCAGTATTTCGTACCCCAGCCTACCCAAGTGCTTTGCCGCTTCGTTTTCTCCTTCGGCTCCTGTGGTTTGTTTATCGTTCATACCTGCGAATATATGTAAATGGTTCAGCCAGAATGTACTGATATTGTAAAAATGACTATTTTAGAGCCTTATTGCTTAACAATAACTAACTAACATGAAAAAACTTCTCACTATCACCGCAGGCCTCGGCCTTATGGCGGTATTATTTTCAGCCAGCAGAGGACCAGCTTACCAAACCGGTGGCGCCTTTGAAGGTACCATTGACTTTATCCAATTCAATGGAGTGGATACAACCTATTACAAGTACTACATTAAGGGCAACCACATTAAGATAGACAACGTTGACCCTAAGACCAACAACATTGAGGGTAACTTTTTAATTGACCTCAGCACAAAGAAAATGACCGCACTGAGCCCTCCAAAGAAAATTTACTTTGACCAGCCTTCGGGCCCTGCAGTGCAACCTGCCGGTAAGCCAGCGGTTAGTAAAACAGGTAAAACCAAAACCATAAATGGGTATAAATGCAATGAGTACCTTGTACTTGACCAGGATGAAGGCCTTAAGATTCATTTCTGGCTTGCATCTGGCCATTTCGATTTCTTTGGCGATATGCTGAAGATTTTGAATCGTAAGGACAAGTTTTCAGAGTATTTCCTGGTAATTACCGATACAAAAGGCATGTTCCCAATGCTAGCTGAAGAAGAAGACCTTGCGGGCAACCCTAAAGGCTTTATGAAAGCAGTGAAAATGGATAAAGGAGCAGTTGCTGCTGATGCATTCGAAATCCCTAAAGGATACAAAGAGTTCAAGAAGTAAACTGAACGTAAGTTATTAAGAGAACCTCTCTCAGAGAAATCTGAGGGAGGTTTTTTCTTTTACAGAAAACGCAACTTCTCGCCCCATAACAAGCGGATAATTTTGTACGCCATGCCCGGCAGGAAACCCGAAACAAACGGGGTATGGATATTCCTTAACCGTATCTAAAATGATTTCTTCTGCAGTTTTTCCGAAAGGAACGGTATTGTCTTTCATTTCTGAAAAGCCGCCAATAACCAACCCCATTATGTTTTCAAGTTTACCTGAGCGTTTCAACTGCATCATCATGCGGTCAATGTGGTATAGATACTCATCCAGGTCTTCGAGGAAAAGTATTTTGCCCGTGGTATCAATATCAGACGGGGTAGAAGCTAATGAATAGAGCAAGGAAAGATTTCCCCCTATTAGTGTTCCGGTTGCCTCTCCTTTTCTGTTCAAAGGGTGATCACCAATCCAATATTCCGGGTTTTCACCAAACAATGTTTTTTTCAATAATGAAAGTGACTCAGCATCTTTAGTAAAACTGATTGGCATAGTGGCATGTAATGTTTCGATACCATAATGTGCGTGAATGTGATTGTGAAATACAGTCATATCACTATATCCGATAATCCACTTCGGGTTTTTACGCAAGGAAGAAAAATCGAGCGAGTCGATTATGCGTACCGAACCGTATCCTCCGCGTGCCGCAATTATTGCTTTTACTTCAGCATCGTTCAGCATATCCTGGAAGTCGGTACAGCGCTGTTCATCAGCGCCTGCAAATTGGCTACGTGCGGCGTAAATATTCTTTCCCAGCCTCACCTTAAGCCCCCAGTTTTCTATTTCTTGTATTGCGGGTGCAAGTTCTTCGGCCGAAATTTTGCGTGCTGGTGCAACTATTCCAATGCAATCGCCCGGTTTTAAATAAGCTGGGGTAATGCTTTTCTTCGTTCTTGTCATACTCAAACCTTCCTCAAAATTAAAAATGTTACTTTAAAACGTGTTGATTTCTTTGCTGATAGCAAAACCTTTTTATATTTGTCAGAATCAATTGGACATATAGAACATACCAGTTAAACAAATTATTATGGGAAAAGGTACAGTAAAGCCAGTTCAAAATCCACCACCTGTAACACCTACGCCACCTACAACTAATTGAACTGTATTGGAAATCATCAATATATAACCCCCAAAATAAACATTTAAAAAACCTCACATTATGGCAAAAGGAAAAATTACGGGCACTAATACACAGCCTACGGGTAGTTCAAGCGTAAGTACTACTATAACAGCACCTGATGGAACTACTGCAACGGGCGCAACTCCTAGACGTCAATCTATTTCAGGCCGGCCTCCGGTGGAATTAATGACGGGTACTATTCAGGATGCACAAACGAATAAAGTATACTCCTTCCAGCAGCAGTATGGTATAGAGTTGGGCCTGGTAGATCAGGCCAAAGTAAAGTATTTTACTGTCGATGTTACCATTAACGGACAAGTTCAAACTATTGCTAATAGTGTACAATTGCTGAACAAGGGCGAAATATGGACAATAAGCCCGGACAACCGAAGCGGTACCCTGATACATAAAGCAACCGGCGATGAAATTCCTTTTTCTCATTTATATGCCAGTGAATCAGGTTTGGTGCCCGCAACACAGACAACAAAAGGAACAATGGTTCATTTTGAAACCATAGTGGATTCAATAACCGGCGATAGCATAGCAGTGGCATTGGAAATAATTTAATGAACCAACAATAATGTGGTGAAAAGGTGGGGCATCCCACCTTTTTTATGTACTGAGGAAGACTTTTTAGTTTTGTTATTGAATATGATAAAGGCTAAAGTATTTGTTTCTTTTCTGATGTTTCTTGTTTATCAGGCCATTATTGGCGCGCCTTTATCTCACCTTGACTCACTCATAATTCAATGCCAGAACGAGAAGGAAGATTCTTCGAAAATGAAATTGTTCAATGAAATAGCAGCCTGTTATAACGGAATGGGGTATGCTAATGCTAAAGCGGTTGATGCAGCACAAGAAGCACTTTCGATTGCAATAAAGAATAATTACAAGGGTGGGCAGATATGGGCATATTTGAATACCGGATATTATTTTCAGCTTATGGGCGATCTGAAACAAGCCCTGGATAATTTTCTGAAAGCGCAGGACATAGCAGAAAAGAATAGGGGGAAAGACATACTTGCTGAAGTATATGACAGGCTGAGCCAATTTTATAACGGAGCCATGAGAAACTATAAAAAAGCATTAGAATATTCTCAAAAGGAACTAAGTATAAGGAAAGAATCAGGTAATGAAAACGGATATGCAGTTGCACTGGTAAATACCGGTAATATTTATTATGGAATGGATAGTTCAAGACAAGCGCTCAAGTATTACATTGAAGCGGCTAACCATTTTTCCACATTACACCAGAAAAGTAATTTGGCCGACGTGGAGAATAATACCGGTAGTGTATATGCCGATTTGAAAGAATATGATAAAGCTATACTGTATTATCAGAAAGCATTATCTACATACCAGGAAATGAACAATAAATATGGTATAGCAATGTGTTATGGGAATATAGGGAACGTGTATAATATGAATGGCGAAGCTGAGAAGGGTGTTACATACTCTGAACAATCTCTTCAGCTGGCGAGAGAAATAAATTCAAAAGATAATGTTGAATCTGCGTATACCTTTCTTGCAGAAGGCTACAGCAAATTGGGCGATTATAAAAAAGCTTTTGAGTACCAATCGGATCTGGCTAACCTGAAAGACACCATTTTTAATGAGACAAGCGCTAAGCAGATTAACGACATGCAGGTGAAATACGATACCGATAAGAAAGAAAAGGAAAATCAAATATTGTCACTCAGCATAAATAAGCAACGCATTATAAGTTACGCTGTGTTGGCGGGATTGGTGCTAGTAATGGCGTTGGCATTTTTTATCTACCGAGGTTATCGCGACAAGCATAAAGCGAATACCGTACTGGCGGAGAAAAACAAAATAATAGAAGAAAAGAATAAGGATATAACTGATAGTATTAACTACGCACAGCGTATTCAAAAGGCCATTCTTACAACCGATGAGTATTTAAAGGAGGCATTGGGTGAATATTTTATATTATATAAGCCGCGCGATGTTGTGAGCGGAGATTTTTACTGGTGCTATGCCAACCACACAAAAGTTATAATTGCAGTGGCCGATTGCACCGGGCACGGTGTACCGGGCGCATTTATGAGCATGATAGGTAACAGTTTACTGAATGAGATTGTAATAGAGAATAAAATTGCCGATGCCGCAGATATTCTTAATGCATTGCGCGCAAACCTGTTGAAGACGTTGCAGCAAAAAGGCCAGAACTCTGTAACGCGCGATGGAATGGATATAGTGCTGTGCGTTTGGGATAAAACGAAGAAGGAATTACAATATGCCGGTGCTAACAATCCACTATACGTATTCAGGAAAAATGGAAATGGAGAAATTGCAGAGACAAAGAAAATAAAAAAGCATACCGAAGCCTTCCATGAAATAGGTGCGGACAAGCAGCCTATTGGTTATATGGAAGACAAAATGGATAAAACGTTCAATGCACATACAATAGCGGTTACAGCAGGCGATGTTATTTACCTTACCACCGATGGTTATGGTGATCAATTCGGCGGAGAGTCGAACAAAAAATTCACCAAAAAAAGATTTCGTGAAACGCTAGGCTCTGTTGCTGAAATGGAACTGGCCCAACAAAAGGAAGCTATTTCTAAGGCCATAGAAAGCTGGATGGATACCAATACCCAGACAGATGATATATGTGTGATGGGTATACGAATCAGCTAATCTTATTCCAGCACAATCTTTTTTACTGTTGTACCACTTTGCGTTATGAACTGCGCAACATAAATCCCCGCAGGGTTGCCTTGCAAATTGATGGGTATGCGTTGTATCAGTAAGCCCTCATTAAGGTTAGTCGCATAAATTTCTTTCCCCAACTCATCGGTAATAATCATTCTTTGGTACCCTAATCCTTTCAATGTGACAGAGATGTTTCCCTTAGAAGGAACAGGATAAATGAGAATTGAATGTTGCAATTCGGCAATAGGATTTATACCGGCCAATACCTGCACAGAATCGCAAATACCACCTTGCGAACATCCGTAAGGGCTATAGACACAAACGCGGTACATTCCGGTATCGAGCCCGTGAACGGTTGCGCTGTCAACACCAATTCCCCAGTTATATATGTAATAAGCACTATCTCCCGGAGGAATGCCACCCGATACATACACAGTAACTGTTCCATTAGAACATGCGGGGCAGCCCGTTTTGCTTGAAACAATACTGTCTATTTTAAGTGGTTGGCCTTGTTGAATGCTGTCAATGAATTTTGTTGAACAGCCATGGCTATCCGTTATTACGCAAGTGTCGTGCCCGGGCTTTAAACTATCTATCGAAGAGGTGGTGTCTTTGTTGTTCCAGAGAAAGGTATATGGTCCCGTTCCACCTGTAGTATTAAGTGCGATTGTGCCGTACGCACCTCCGCTACATACATTAGTAACTGTTGCATTGGGTAAAATTTGTGAAGGTTGTTTTATGGTAGCATAAAAGGTTAGCGAAATACCGCGTGCATCTGTAATGGTGCAGTTATAAACTCCTGCTTTCAATCCACCAATTGAATCGGAAGTTGAGCCCGTATTCCACAAATAAGTAACAGGCAGCCTGGCTCCCTGGGCAGATACCTTTAAGGCAGCATTGCTATCACCAAAACATGATATGGCAGCCGTTTGAAAAATATTTCCTGACATGGCTTCATATACATCGGCATACGGATAATCGCCCAAAGTATCACTAAAGTTCCATAATACGGTATCAGCGCCCATGCTAATATTGTAACCGAAAAGCGTTCCTTTCGAGTAGGCGCCTCCTAATAAACCCATTCCGTATAACATGCCATTAGTGGCTTGAATAAGGCTCCCCTTAGGGCTTTCACCAATAGTTGCATCAAGGTTTATTAATACTGTATCTTTTCCCGTTACATGATTAAAGCGAAAAAGAACTCCTGCTGAGTTGCTGCCTCCGTTCCCGGTTATTCCATAGAAGTTACTGTCGGTAGCTTGCACAAGGCTGCCACTGGGGCCTGCGCCATTTGCCCCATTAAAATTAAGCAGCACTGTGTCTTTATAGGTTGCTGGATTGTATTGGAACAATACTCCCTGGCCTGCGCTGCCGCCACCTGCGGTTAACCCATATAAGTTACCATCAAAAGCCTGGATAAGACTTCCCTGCGGGTTATTGCCATTTGCCCCTGTAAAACTGAGCAACACAGTATCGAAACCGGTTAACGGATTATAACTGAATAATACTCCATTGCCGTTACTGCCGCCAACATAGGTAAGGCCATATAACAAGCCGTTAGTTGCCTGGATCAAATTACCATAAGGCATTCCTCCATTGGTATCGTTGAAATTTAACAGTATAGAATCCTTCCCGGTAAAGCGGTTGAAGCAGAAAATAACACCTTTGTTATGAGTGCCTCCGTGTAAAGTCATTCCATACAAAAGGCCGTTGCTTGTCTGTACAAGGCTGCCGGTTGGTAATGCCCCGTTTATAGTATCGAAGTTAACAAGCGTAGAATCTTTGCCTGTTGCCAGGTTAAAGCTGAATAGAACACCAACTCCATAAGTGCCACCCTGGTAAGTCATGCCGTAAAGCAAACCGTCGGATGCCTGAATAACATTGCCTTCAGGGCTATAACCATTAGGGTAGGTAAAGATCGTAAGGATTGAGTCTTTCCCTGTAACAGTGGAATAGCTAAATAAAACTCCGCCACTAGCTGTGCCCGAGGTGCAGGTACCTATTAAAGGCCCTGTTTGCTGCGCACTAAGGCTGACTGAGGCAGACAATAAATAAACAATAAGCAGTAAGGTAGTTAGTCTTTTTATCATTAAGCTGGTGCGGATAGCCTTTTGCAAAGGTAGGAAAGCTTTTACTAATGCAAGAATGGCCGCACTTTTTGCACAAAAGCTGCAAAAGTTGCACATAGTTTCACTTTTTTGGAAAGCGCCAGGGGTGTTTACACTTTTAATGGAGTGCAAATAGCTAAAAAGTTGATTTTCTGATTGAAGCATTTTTAAAAGAGGCAAAATATGTAAACTCTGTAAACACCCATTTTTTTCATTTTTACTCACTACCTATTTCAGGGAACAGGTAGTCTGCAGCAAATATAATTTCGCCCGTTACGAAATACTGCGGTTTACCGTCGCATTTACGAACAGGCCAAAAGTTGATACTAAACGCTCCCGCAAGTCTGTGACTTGTGGGGACACATAAGTAAAGTTTGTAACTTTACTGTACAGCAATAAGAGATGAGCAGGGCCTATAAATTCTATAACATAGAGAAACCCTATTTTGTTTCGTTTGCAACGGTGGGCTGGGTAGATGTATTTACCCGCTTGCAATACAAAGACATACTTGTAGAAGCATTGAAGTACTGCCAAAAGGAAAAGGGCCTGATAGTATATGCCTGGTGTATTATGAGTAGCCATGTGCATCTGATAATGGAGGCAAAAGAAGGATATAAACCGTCGGACATATTACGAGATTTTAAGAAGTTTACATCAAAACAGCTACTAAAAGCGATTGAAGAAAATCAGCAGGAGAGTCGCAAGGAATGGATGCTATCAATATTCGGGAATGCGGGAAAGTACAATAGCAATAATGAAAACTTCCAGTTCTGGCAGCAGCATAATAAGCCCATTATACTTTACACGCCCCGGGTTATATCGCAAAAACTTGACTATATACATTATAACCCGGTTGAGGAAGGATGGGTAGAAAGCCCTGAGCAATATTTATACAGTAGTGCAAGAAATTATAACGATGAAAAAGGGTTGTTGGAAATTGCTCCGCTTTAATTCCTCGCAGTTAGAAACTGCTGTTATTTATACCCACAAGTCACAGACTTGCGGGAGCGGGGGCGAGGTTGCTCATTGATAAATACAATAAATAACAATAAAAGCGAACTCTTTATGATAAGGATTTCAGCAAGTGGCTGATTGAGTTTTACAAAAAGACTGAAATAAAAAAGTAAATCAGTAGCTTTGTAATATGATACGCGCTTTATTTAAAATCAGTAATCTGGCAGCCATTTTATTTACTGCTGGACTCCTTTATGCCTGTGTGAAGGATAAGAAAATAACTCTGACTCACGGACCATACAAGAAAATTGCAGTGCCAAAAACACTTGCAATGGATAATGGAGGAAATTTCTACTTTGTAAATCAAGGCGATTGTACAGTTATTAAGGCAAGCCCAAGCGGAACAATAACAAAAATTGCCGGTACCGATACTATTCTCGGCTGTAGTGGAGATGGAGGGCCTGCTACTTCCGCGCATTTGAGTTTTGATAATATCTGTGATGGAATTGTTCTTGATAAATTGGGGAATGTATTTTTCAGCGATGATGGTTGCTCTTTGATACATGAAATTAATGGGGTTACAGGTACTATGACTTTAATAGCAGGCAACGGAAGTTATGGTTATGGAGGAGATGGTGGACAAGCTACTATCGCTTCATTGTTTGACCCGGGAGGTATGGCCATGGATACTGCAGGCAATGTTTATTTTACTGATAAGAGTAATTACAGAGTGCGTAAGATAACCAAGGCCACAGGTATTATTACTACTGTTGCAGGTAATGGAAGTCAGAAAGATAGTGGTGATGCAGGGCCTGCTACTTCAGCAGCGATACTTGATCCTATTGGAGTAACAGTAGATGATTCCAATAATCTCTACGTAGCATCTTATTATAAGATTCGTAAGGTATATGCAAGTAATGGTAAAATAGTTACTATAGCCGGAACAAGTAAAACCAAGTTTAATGGTGATGGTATTTTTGCCTGGGGAGCGAATATTATGCCAGCCACAATTGTATTAGATGCATCGAAAAATATTTATTTTACCGATTGCGGCAATTTCAGAGTCCGCAGAATTGATAATTCTACCGGGATTATTACTACCGTTGCAGGTAATGGAGCAATTGGCTATGGTGGTGATGGGGGCTTGGCAACCAATGCAACAATGAATACACCCATTGGCCTTGCAATAGATGCTTCAGGTAATCTTTATTTTACAGATTCAGGTAATAACTGCATTCGTAAAATCACGGTTTCAACGGGCATTATTACTACTGTGGTGCATAACTAGTACATGGAGTTCAGTTGAATTCCAATTCCTTTAAGATTGTAGTCGAAGAGTAATTACCATTTGCATGGTCTAAGAGCAATTCAGTTCTTATTCCTTCGCTAATTCCAATAAAAAATGGAACAATAGCGCAAAAGAAAAATTACGGAATGAAAACTTTTATAAATTTGCGCTCCTTTTTTAGGAGTATACTGCTTTTTGCAGTATGGTTTCTGACGGAGAAAAGTTCTTTAAACATAGTAATAAAAAGCATTTTGTAATGTATTGCCAGTGTAGCTCAGCTGGTTAGAGCAACTGATTTGTAATCAGTAGGTCGGGGGTTCGAGTCCCTTTACTGGCTCTGCTTTTGCGGGACACTGCCAAAGCAGGATAAACACAAAAATACACTACATAATGGGGAAATACCAGAGTGGCCAAATGGGACAGACTGTAAATCTGTTGTCTTATGACTTCGAAGGTTCGAATCCTTCTTTCCCCACAGAAACAATTAAGAATTAAAGATTACGAATTAAGAATCATAGTACTTTTAATCTTTAATCAATAATTTTTAATTGAGGCTAAGCGGAAGTAGCTCATTTGGTAGAGCATCAGCCTTCCAAGCTGAGGGTGGCGGGTTCGAGCCCCGTCTTCCGCTCGAATGTTGGAAAAGTTGTTTGAAATGTGTCATTATGTGTATGCTTGAAAAAGGTAAGCCATGAAAAGCTTATGGTTTTTATGGACAAGTACGGAGAAGGATTGGCGGGCCCTGACGCAATTGGGTCAGGATGCTGATTGAAATGTCAGCATTCGAGCCCCGTCTTCCGCTCGAATGTTGGAAAAGTTGTTTGAAATGTGTCATTATGTGTATGCTTGAAAAAGGTAAGCCATGAAAAGCTTATGTTTTTTTGGACAAGTACAGAGAAGGATTGGCGGGCCCTGACGCAATTGGGTCAGGATGCTGATTGAAATGTCAGCATTCGAGCCCCGTCTTCCGCTCTTTTTTAGCCGACTTAGCTCAGTTGGTAGAGCGCGTCCTTGGTAAGGACGAGGTCACGGGTTCAAATCCCGTAGTTGGCTCAAAATATGGGTAAGTAAACCGGAAAAGCTTCCATTTTCAGGTTTGCATGTTAATAAAGCCCTTTTATGATCTTAGTTATAAGTCCTGAATGCGAGTTACGGCACGGGATTTATGGCTGTAGGAAGAATTAATATTGCATATTTGAAAAAAAATGGGTTTGCAACGTAAATTGGAATAACTTTTTTCCTATCTTTGCACCCCCAAAAATAAATTTGTAAACCAACCAATAAAAATCAACCAATATGGCAAAGGGTAAATTTGAGCGTACAAAACCTCACGTAAACATCGGAACTATCGGTCACATTGACCACGGTAAAACCACATTGACAGCCGCAATTACAGCGGTTCTTGCAAAAAAAGGACTTTCTGAGTTCCGTTCATTCGATACAATTGATAATGCACCTGAAGAAAAAGAAAGGGGTATCACTATCAATACTTCGCACGTTGAGTACGAAACAGCGAACAGGCACTATGCTCACGTTGACTGTCCGGGCCACGCCGACTATGTAAAAAACATGGTTACAGGTGCCGCTCAGATGGACGGTGGTATATTGGTTGTTGCCGCGACTGACGGTCCTATGCCTCAAACACGTGAACACATCCTTTTAGCCCGCCAGGTAGGTGTGCCTAAGCTTGTTGTGTTTATGAACAAGGTTGATATGGTTGAAGATCCTGAATTGTTAGACTTGGTTGAAGTAGAAATCCGCGATTTGCTGACCTTCTACCAATTTGATGGTGCAAATATCCCTGTTATCCGCGGTTCTGCACTGGGTGCATTGAACGGCGATGCAAAATGGGAAGAATCAGTTATGAAATTGATGGAAGCTGTGGATACATATATCCCGGTTCCTATCCGTGAAGTTGACAAGCCTTTCCTTATGTCAGTTGAAGACGTTTTCACCATTACAGGCCGTGGTACAGTAGTTACCGGCCGTATTGAGCGTGGCGTTGTAAATACAGGCGAGGAAGTTGAAATAGTAGGTATGCGCGATACCAGCGTAAAGAGCACTGTAACCGGTGTTGAAATGTTCCGCAAAACCCTTGACCGTGGAGAAGCAGGTGACAACGTAGGTCTCCTCCTCCGTGGTATTGAAAAGAACGACGTATGGCGCGGTATGGTTGTAGCTAAGCCAGGCTCAATCACCCCTCATACCGAATTTAAAGCTGAGGTTTACGTATTGAAAAAGGAAGAAGGCGGACGCCACACTCCTTTCCACAACGAATACCGCCCTCAGTTCTATTTCCGTACAACCGACGTTACCGGCGAAATCAAATTACCTGAAGGCAGGGAAATGGTTATGCCAGGCGACAACGTTACTATATCAGTAAAACTAATCGTTCCTGTAGCTATGGACAAAGGTTTACGTTTCGCTATCCGCGAAGGTGGCCGTACAGTTGGTGCAGGACAGGTTATTGAAGTAGTTAAGTAAGGAGAAACTAGGCTATCCCGGTGTCCGCCCCAAAGGCGGACACTTATTGTCAAACGGGTGTAGCTCAATTGGTAGAGTAGCGGTCTCCAAAACCGTTGGCTGGGAGTTCGAGTCTCTCCACCCGTGCACTGATAAATAAATAGGAAAATGAGCAAACTAAGGACATACATAGACGAAATGACAGACGAACTTACCAATAAGGTAAGCTGGCCTACATGGCCCGAGTTGCAAAGCAGCGCTATAGTGGTGCTGGTTGCTACCCTCATTTCTTCGTTGGTTATATTAGTTATGGACCTGAGCTTCAATAAGATAATGGAAGTTTTTTATAAGCTGTTCCAATAAAAACCAAGCGTCATGACCGAAGGGATTAAGACAACAAAGAAACCTGCAACCGATGCTTCGGCCAAGAAATGGTATGTGCTTAGGGCTGTAAGCGGGCAGGAAAAGAAGGTTAAGCAGCAAATTGAAACTGAAATAGGCAGGCTTAAACTTCAGCAGTATGTATCGCAGGTACTTATTCCAATGGAAAAGTACATTCAGATAAAGAATGGCAAAAAGCTGAACAAGGAAAGAAGTTATTTCCCCGGCTACGTGTTGATAGAAGCAGCTTTGGTTGGTGAGCTTCCGCACGTGCTGAAAAGCATACCGGGTGTAATTGGTTTCCTGGGCAGCAAAAAGGGCGATGACCCTGTGCCACTTCGCGCAGCTGAAGCCAACCGCATTTTAGGTAAGGTTGATGAGCTTTCAGAAAGCGATGCGGAAATGAACATCAAGTTCCTGGTTGGTGAATCAATCAAGATCATTGATGGGCCTTTCAACAGCTTTATCGGTACTATTGAAGAGGTAAACGACGAGAAGAAGCGTTTGAAAGTAAGTGTAAAGATTTTCGGCAGGAAAACCCCGCTGGAATTGAGTTATATGCAAGTTAAAAAGGAAAGCTAAATGAGTAGAAAGTCTGTAAAGCGGAAAGTTCATAAAGTGAAACAACTGGCTTTGCAAACTTTACAAACTTTAAAAACTAAACAACATGGCTAAGGAAGTATCAGGACTGGTAAAATTACAGATTAAAGGCGGCGCGGCAAACCCGGCTCCTCCAATCGGTCCTGCATTAGGTGCAAAAGGTGTAAACATTATGGACTTTTGCAAGCAATTCAATGCCCGCACACAAGACCAGGCCGGCAAAATATTGCCTGTAATCATTACAGTTTACTCTGATAAGTCGTTTGAATTTATCATTAAGAAGCCGCCTGTAGCCGCACAAATAAAAGAAGCGTTGAAATTAGAATCAGGTTCTGCTGAATCTAACAAGAAGAAAGTGGGTAAGATAACCCAGGACCAGATTAAGAAGATAGCTGAAAATAAAATGCCCGATCTCAACTGTTTCACCGTAGAGTCAGCTATGGAGATGGTAGCCGGAACAGCCAGGAGCATGGGAATTGAAGTAGTTAAGTAACAAGATTAATAGTAATTGCGTCATGGCAAAACTCACAAAAAAAAGAAAGCTGGCACTCAGCAAATACGACCAGAACAAAGTGTATGGTGTATCTGATGCCGCTAAAATATTGAAAGAGATATCAAACAGCAAGTTCGACGGTTCAGTTGAAATGAGCGTTAGGCTTGGTGTTGATGTTAAACAAGCTAACCAAATGGTTAGGGGAACTGTTACCCTTCCGCACGGAACCGGTAAGTCAGTTAGGGTACTTGTGCTCTGCACACCTGATAAGGAAGCAGAAGCAAAGGCAGCCGGAGCTGACCACGTGGGCCTGGATGAGTTCATCACCAAAATTAAGGGTGGATGGACCGATGTGGATGTAGTAATAGCTACACCTGCAACCATGGGTAAAGTTGGTGCATTGGGTAAAATATTAGGCCCAAGAGGGTTAATGCCAAACCCTAAGATTGGTACTGTTACCATGGAAGTGGGTAAAGCGGTTACCGATGCAAAGGGTGGTAAAATTGAATACAAAGCCGATAAAGACGGTATTGTGGCAGTAGCTATCGGCAAGGTTTCTTTCGATGAGAAGAAGATCACCGACAACGCTAATGAGTTTATACAAACAATAGTGAAAGCGAAGCCTTCGGCAGCTAAAGGCGCTTACATACGCAGCATGTATATGTCAAGCACCATGAGCCCGAGCATTCAAATCGAAACCAAATCACTTGGTTTCTAAACTGTTAAATTAACAAGGCCATGAATAAACAAGAGAAAAACCAGATAATAGATGCCTTAGCCGTTCGCCTGAACGAGAATAAGAATTTCTACCTGGCAGATACATCAACCCTTACCGGTATAAAGGTGAACGATTTCCGCAGGATTTGCTTCGACAAAAAAGTAGAGATGACCGTGGTAAAGAACACCCTTTTACAAAAGGCGTTGGAAAAAACCGCTAATGCAGCTCAGTTTGAGCCTATTTACGGTACGTTGAAAGGCAACACAGCTTTATTGTTTGGCGAACAACCAAGCGAACCTGCAAGGGTTATGAAGCAATTCCGTGCAACTAACAGCAGGCCGTTGCTTAAGGCAGCCTTTGTTGAAGAGAGCGTTTATATTGGCGACGAGCAGTTAGATGCATTGAGCGCACTCAAGACCAAGAACGAGCTTATCGGCGACATTATCAGCCTGTTACAATCGCCTGCGAAGAACGTTATTGGTGCCCTGCAATCAGGTCAAAATAAGCTTAGCGGTGTGATCAAAACCTTAAGTGACAGAAAGGAATAATTTTTTGAAAAAATATCAACAGAAATTTACTTCGTAATATTATAAATCTTATCTTTGCGCCCCTTTAAAAATTAACAATCTAAAAAACAATAACAATGGCAGAAACGGACATAGTTGCCCTGTTTTGAGCAACTCTGTCCTGTTCAAAAGAAGCGGAGAAGTGCGATTACTTAACTTCAACTTCGGCTCCGGCTTCTGTTAATTTTGCTTTGAGAGATTCAGCTTCTTCTTTAGAAACACCTTCTTTCACTGGTTTTGGTGCTCCATCAACAAGATCTTTAGATTCTTTCAAGCCTAGGCCGGTAAGTTCTTTTACAACTTTTACAACTTGCAA
>Ga0206938_1166_pt1 | contig 15818 bp, 14 predicted proteins | sample Alteio_BWOrgHeat_12_FD_152918 | JGI IMG/M metagenome (GOLD analysis project Ga0206938, IMG submission 152918) | Enriched cells from forest soil in Barre Woods Harvard Forest LTER site, Petersham, Massachusetts, United States -... | ecosystem: Environmental > Terrestrial > Soil > Temperate forest >... | reverse complement strand
GCGACGGTGTTGGCTCAGAGTATTATCAGTGAAGGTTTGAAAAATGTCGCAGCAGGTGCCAACCCCATGGATCTGAAGCGCGGAATCGACAAAGCGGTCATCGCCGTTGTCAACAACCTGAAAGCACAGTCTCAGACCATTGGAAACGACAGCAAAAAAATTCAGCAGGTAGCATCTATTTCATCCAACAACGATGAAACCATCGGAAAGCTGATTGCCGAAGCGTTTGCTAAAGTCGGAAAAGAAGGTGTTATCACCGTAGAAGAAGCAAAAGGTACCGATACGACTGTTGACGTGGTAGAAGGTATGCAGTTTGACCGCGGTTATATCTCTCCTTATTTCGTTACCAACAGCGAAAAAATGGAAGCTGAATTGCAGAATCCCTACATTCTTATTTATGATAAGAAGATTTCTGCCATGAAAGATATTTTACACATCCTCGAAAAGGTTGCTCAGGGCGGTCGTCCTTTGCTGATCATTGCCGAAGACCTGGAAGGGGAAGCATTGGCTACTTTGGTGGTCAATAAGTTAAGGGGTACGCTGAAAGTGGCTGCTGTAAAGGCACCAGGTTTCGGAGACCGCAGAAAAGAAATGCTGCAGGATATTGCCATTCTGACCAAGGGCATTGTCATCAGCGAAGAACAAGGCTACAAGCTGGAAAATGCTGATCTCAGCTATCTGGGAACGGCTGCCTCTGTCACCATTGACAAGGACAACACTACCGTTGTTGGCGGAAAAGGTAAGAAAGAAGATATTACCGCCCGTGTAAACCAGATCAAGGCACAAATTGAAACCACAACTTCCGACTACGATAAAGAAAAATTACAGGAACGCCTGGCTAAACTAAGCGGTGGTGTTGCGGTATTGTATATCGGAGCAGCCACAGAAATGGAAATGAAAGAAAAGAAGGATCGCGTGGACGATGCCCTGCACGCAACCAGGGCTGCAGTGGAAGAAGGAATCGTTCCCGGCGGCGGTGTAGCTTATATCCGTGCCATTGAAGGTTTGGACAAGCTCAAAGGCGCTGCCAATGAAGACGAAACGACCGGTATCCAGATCGTGAAACGTGCAATCGAAGAACCGCTTCGCCAGATCGTTCACAATTGTGGAATCGAAGGTAGCATTGTCGTTCAGAAAGTAAAAGAAGGGAAAGCAGACTATGGATTCAACGCCCGCACAGAAGTGTATGAAAATCTCTTCAAAGCCGGTGTAATCGATCCGACGAAAGTTACCCGCATTGCCCTTGAAAATGCGGCTTCCATCGCTGGTATGTTGCTCACTACAGAATGTGTGGTAGCAGACAGACCCAAGAAGGAAGAAGCACATGTTCACCCAGGTGGCGGTGCACCCGGCATGGGCGGAATGGACTATTAATTCCAAAAGTTTCATAAAACAAAAAACTCCTGCTTATCAGGAGTTTTTTGTTTTTATAGATATTTATTCCCCGGCCAAGATCTCGGTCATCCCTTGATCTTTAAAGCCTGCAGTGTTTTGGGTCGCAGACTGAGGTCCGCAATGGTTTTTCTTTCGAGCAGTTTAAGGTTGGCATCCCGGACTTGAATGAGGACATCCCGCAGACCACAATGTTTTTCATCGCAGTTGGCGCATTTTTCGTAGAAATAAAGGCTTACACAAGGCAGTAGGGAGATCGGCCCGTCAATCAGCCGCATGACCGTTGCCAGGGTAACCTGGCCGGGATCCTTACCAAAAAAATAACCACCACCCTTGCCTTTTTTGCTTTCCAGGATTCCTGCTTTTTTGAGTTCAAGTAGGATATTCTCCAGAAATTTAAGCGGGATTTTTTTCTTTTTGGAAATCTCGGCGATGAGCACGGGTCCGTCTTTCTCCTTTTCCGAAAGATACATCAGTGCCTGAAACGCGTATTGGGATTTTTTTGAAAGCATAAGAGATATCCGTTACAAGATATATTTTATTTATAACAGTTCAACAGGGCAAAGGGTTGAATCCTGGGTACTGGAAGGCGTCGGAAGAGGGCGGAGAGAGCAGCCTTTTACCGCAGGCCAGCTGGTCAAAACCCCAACACGTCTTTCATTGTAAAAATCCCTTTTTTATGCCCGATATACTCTGCTGCCAACACCGCCCCGCTGGCAAATCCTTCCCGGCTATGAGCCGTATGGATGATCTGAATATCGTCAATTGGGGATTGGTATTTTATTTCGTGGGTGCCCGGAGCCGGATCCACGCGTTCGCTCAAGATGGGTAATTCGGAGGCATTGTCTCCCGGCCGGTTCACCCAATGGGTAAAAGACGGGATTGCCTGCATGATCTGTTCGGCCAGGGTAATGGCTGTACCACTGGGCGCATCTTTTTTTTGGGTATGGTGAATTTCCTTTAATTCAATGGCATATTCCGGATGGTTTGCCATGAGTGTCGCCAGCTTTCGGTTGAGTTCAAAAAAAATATTTACTCCGATGCTGAAGTTGCTGGCATATAAAAAAGCAGATCCATTTTGTTTATACAAGTTTTCAATTTCGGAATATTCCTTCAGCCATCCCGTAGAGCCACAAATTACGGGTACGGGCGTCTCTGCGCACCGGCGTAGATTCTCCAGAGCACTGGAAGGACCGGTGAACTCAATGGCCACTTCTGCCTTGGATAAATTTTCTTTTGTCATTTCCCCTCTGTTGTCCACATCTATTTTCAGGACAATATCATGCCCCCTGGCGGTGGCCACGCGTTCTATCGCCTTGCCCATTTTCCCGTATCCGATCAGTGCAATTTTCATCTGGAGTAAAGATATTAATTCATCGACAACCCGCGGGGTTTTGGCTTGTGAATATCAAAAGCCACCGTAACCCCTGCAACGGGGTTGATGCCCGGAATAAACATGGGTTTCAACTGAAAACTCAAATCACTGGACACATTAAAATCCTTCAGGTGTGCGTCTACGGTAGCATCGACGATATTCAATGCATAGAACAGGAGAAAAAATAACACGGAATAATCCTCATTCTTTCGAAAGCTGTCCCGGTAGGTGATGATGCCGTTTTGGTCATTGGTCGCAACAAAAGGTTGCAAGGGGGGCGCCACGGCTTTCAGACTATCGCCCGTACTGCCGTTGATGGTCACCACCAGGGCATACTGGCATTTGTTATACCATTCTTTGTTATAGAAATAGAAATATGCCGGGATGCCGAGAGCAGCATAAACGATCGGCACCTTCCAGTATTTTTTATTATACACCTGTCCGGCACCCGGAAGAATGGCCGAATACAGGGTCGCTTTATGGTATCTTTTTCTTTGAGCCTCCTGCAGGGAATCGGTGCTGGTGGGAGATTTTTTGCCCCTGTATACGGTGTCCTCCTTCTCCAAAGCAGAGTCGGACAACGGTTTTGGCAATACGGTATCTTTTTGCTGCGCACGGAGCCGCAGTGTAAAAAGGATGCCGGTAAAAAAGAAAATGAAAAATGCCTGCCGCATATGAGTGCTTAGTTGATCTGCACGCCGATCTGGTCCAGAATTTTATTTAGTTCCTGCAGGGAATAATATTCTATGCTGATGCTTCCGGATCCCTTGACACTGTGATTCAATTTGACCCGCGTGCTGAAATGCGTTGCTAAAGTATCTTCTATTTTTCTGTATGGCTCCGGTAGGCCGCCTTTTACAGATTCTTTAACAGCGGGTGGGGTTTTGTATAATTTGCGAACGAGTTCTTCGGTCTGCCTCACGGAAAGAGACCTGTTTTTTATTTCACGAAAAAGGTACAGTTGTTTGTCGACGGTATCCACATTGATCAATGCACGGGCATGGCCCATTGAAATCTCATTGTTTCGCAGGGCTATCTGGATATCGGGGGGGAGTTTGAGCAACCTCACATAATTGGCTACGGTGGATCTTTCCTTTCCCATGCGCTCGGAAACCTGTTCCTGCGTATAGTTCAGTTCATCCATCATCCGCTTATAACTCAGCGCCACTTCCATGGCATTCAGGTCTTCTCGTTGCAGGTTCTCCAGCAAGGCCAGCTCCAGCAGTTGTTGATCGTTGGCTTGCCGGATATAAACCGGAATATCCTTTAGTCCCGCCAGGCGTCCTGCGCGGTAACGGCGCTCACCGGATATGAGCCGAAATTTTCCGTTGGCCAGCCTGGCAACGGTCACCGGTTGAATGATATCATGCATCCGGATAGAAGCAGCCAGTTCCTGCAAGGCAGTCTCATCAAAATCTTTGCGTGGCTGTTTTGGATTGGTTTCAATCTGCTCCAGAGGGATGCGCAGTATGCCTGTAATATTTTCAGCAACGGATGGCCGCAGGTTTCCCGAGGCTGTTTTTAAATCGGCATCGATATTCTGCAATAGGGAGCGGATTCCTTTTCCGAGAGCTTCTTTATCTTTCTTATTCGGCGTCGTCATGATGGTTGATTCAATTTCAGTAGGCTATTCTAAAATGCGTTCTTCCTGACTCATCTTGGTCATATTGTTTTTCTGCAGCACTTCCTTGGCTAGATTCAGGTAATTCATAGCGCCTTTACTGTATGCATCGTATAAAATAACCGGCTTGCCCACGCTGGGAGCTTCGCTGATTTTGGAATTCCGGTGAATGATGGTATTAAAAACAATTTCATCAAAATGTTTCCGCACTTCACTGACTACCTGATTGCACAGCCGCAGCCGTCCATCATACATCGTCATCAGAATTCCTTCTATGGCCAGATCCGGATTTAAACGGCTCTGCACAATTTTTACCGTATTCAGCAATTTTCCAAGCCCTTCCAAGGCAAAAAACTCTGTCTGTACCGGGACGATAACAGAGTCGGCGGCCGTCAGTGCATTGACGGTGATTAGGCCAAGAGAGGGGGAACAATCAATGATGATGAAATCATAGTTCTTCCGCAAGGGCTCCAGGATATTTTTCAATACACTTTCGCGGTCTGGATAATTGATCATTTCTATTTCCGCGCCCACCAAATCAATGTGGGAGGGAATGAGATCCAGGTTAGGGACTTCGGTCTTCAAGACCACGTCTTTTCCCTGGGCCTGGTTTACCATGCAGTCATACAAACTCTGGGTGATATTGTGCAGATCAAAACCAACGCCGGTTGTACTATTGGCCTGGGGATCGGCATCTACCAGCAGGGTTTTGAATTCGAGTACAGCAAGGCTGGCCGCCAGATTGATAGCCGATGTAGTCTTTCCCACACCCCCTTTCTGATTCGCTACCCCGATAATTCTTGCCATATTCCTTTTTAGTTGTTTTGTTTCAACACGATTTTACCAAACTCAATGCCAGCCAACGCCGTACCGGTTCCTTTTTGGCGCTTGCCCCACTACAGTCATGGCGACAATGGGGGTGAAAGTACAAAAATACCCCTCCTTTTCACCAGCTGACGGGTAAAAATACAAACTTGTAAGCCTAGTTCTGAAAAATAGCCATTCGGCTTACCTTGCAACCCCATGTATCTTATTATTTCAGGCACGAACCGGAAAGATAGTTTTACCCTGCGCATCGCCGAAATCTATCAGTCTATATTGAAAAATAGAAATTTAGAAACCCATATTCTTTCACTGGTGGGACTTGATTTACTGGAACGCAACGCCTCTGTACTGGATCTGGAAAAGAAATGGCTTTTGCCCGCAGAGAAATATATTTTCGTCAGTCCCGAATACAACGGAAGTATTCCCGGGGTCCTAAAATGCCTGATCGACGTGTCCGACACCCGGAAGGTTTGGAAAGGGAAAAAGGCTTTACTCACGGGTGTTTCCACCGGAAGGGCGGGCAATCTGAGGGGAATGGACCACCTAACGGGTATCATGCATTTTGTCGGAACGGCTGTTCTTCCGAACAAACTTCCTATTTCTATTGTTGACACCCTGTTCAAAGAAGGAGCATTTGTTCACCAGGAAACCATTCGGCTGATCGAGCAACAGTTGGATGAATTCATACAGTTTTAGTGTAAAATAATTATCAACATGCGTAATGCAGGTTTTATCTGGATCGTGGCTTTGTTGATGGCAGCCATTGACTTTTATGTTTTTCAGGTCGTCAAAATGCTTTGCCAGGGATCATCCTCCCGGACCAAATCAATCATTTTTACCACTTACTGGACGGTTTCGATCGCCATCATTATTTTATTCATTTTTCTTCCTTTTTTCAATACCGATCGCTGGCCAAAAAATCTCCGCAATTATTTATTTGCCACCATCGTTGGATTTTTCTTTGCCAAACTCTTGGCAGCCGTATTTTTTCTGATTGATGATGTACGTCGCCTAATCCAATGGGCTGTGGGAAAAATATTTTTCCGCAATACGGAAGGGGATGCTGAAAATGAAGGGATTTCCCGTTCGGTTTTTTTGAGCTGGTTGGGAATCGGGATCGGGGGCAGCCTCATCACTTCACTGATCTATGGGTTTTCCAATAAATACGATTACCATATTCGCCGTGTACCCCTGCAGTTTGACAACCTGCCGGCTGCGTTTAAGGGGCTGAAAATTATCCAGATCTCCGACATTCACTCCGGTAGTTTTGATAATAAAAAAGCGGTAGAAAAAGGAGTGCAGAAAATCCTTGATCTTCAGCCCGACCTAATTTTATTTACTGGAGACCTGATCAACGACCGGGCAACGGAAATGATGGGGTATGAAGAAGTATTCGGTCGCTTGAAAGCACCAATGGGCGTGTATTCAACACTTGGCAATCACGATTATGGCGATTATGTCAAATGGCCTTCCCAGGAAGCACGCGACCAAAACATAGAAGACTTGAAAGGCATTCAGGCCGTGATGGGATGGCGACTGCTGATGAATGAACATGTGGTATTGGAAAGAGATGGTCAGCAGATCGCCCTGATTGGTATAGAAAACTGGAGCGCCAAAGCCCGGTTTCCTAAGCACGGAAAAATGTGGGAGGCTTACCCGGGTTCGGAGAAATATCCTTTTAAAATTTTAATGAGCCACGATCCCAGCCATTGGGATGCGGAAGTGAGGCCCAAATATGGGGATATAGACCTTACCCTTTCAGGTCATACACATGGGATGCAATTCGGTATTGAAATTCCAGGATTCAAATGGAGTCCGGTAAAATATGTTTATGACCGCTGGGCCGGTCTCTACGAAGAAGGAAAGCAAAAATTATATGTGAACCGGGGATATGGATTTATCGGTTACCCGGGAAGGGTAGGGATCCTGCCGGAAATAACACTGATTGAATTGGTATAATTCAAGGAAGCTTGGAAAGTAATTAATAAGCTGTTAAAAAATAAATGTAGGCTACCAAATCCGGAAATTAAACGTTTCGTTTGCATTCAAGTCTTTCAAATCAAAACAACTTATGAAGAAATCGGGATTTTTAATTTTCGGCGTTTTATTTTTTTTCGCTTCCCAAACAAAGGCACAAAGTCTGCACATTGGAGTCAAGGCCGGCGTGAACCTGGCAGAAATTAACGGACGTTCATTTTCGGGTGGATTTCAGGCAGGCTTCTCGGCAGGAGGTTTTGTAGAATTGGGTATCAACAGCAATTGGACGCTCCAGCCAGAGCTTTTGTATACCCAAACCCGGGCGACCACCAGCTCGGAATTTCCTTACGCTTCCAATCCCCAGTTTTATGGGATTCCCAACCGGACCGTTTCCTTGAATTATATCAATATTCCAGTACTGATTTCTTACAAAATCTTGCCCGTCCTGAGCATACAGGCCGGCCCTTCTCTTGGAATACTGTTGAGTACCAGCCAAAATATCATGACCAACAATGCCAATGCTTTCAAAACAACGGATTTGCTGGCCGTCATCGGCGCCCAGGTAAACCTGGGAAAAGTAAAATTTGGTGCCCGTTACTCCTATGGACTGGCAGATATTTCAGCAGTGACACCTTCAGATACCTGGACGAATCAAAATATCCAGATTTACATGGGTTTGAGAATATTTTAGTCACCAGCAAATGCCCGAATCAGGAGGCGACTGCCAAAACTGCCGTGTTTGACCGCATTTTTTCTGTTTATGGGATGGCATCTTTCCCTACCCGTTTGACCAGTCCGGCTGATGAGGACTGGCCCCAAACTTGAGCATAAGGGGTTCTACCATAAAAAGATAGGATAATACCCAAATGGGTGTTATTTTGTCACCTCTTTGTAGTTATGAACGAAAAACTTTTTTTCCAGCGAAGCGAACAGGATATGGATTTCATGCCCATCATCCCGATCAATGAAACAGAACACGATAATCTTGCCGATAAAGAAATTCCCCAGGAAATTCCCATTTTGCCGCTGCGCAATACGGTACTCTTTCCGGGTGTGGTGCTACCCATCACGGTAGGAAGAGATAAAAGCATCAAAGCCGTGCATGATGCTTATAAGACAGACAAACTGATCGGGGTTCTGGCTCAAAAGGACAGCAGCGTGGAAGATCCTTCCTTTCAGGAACTGGTTGAAGTGGGAACCATTGCGCGCATCATCAAAGTGATTAAAATGCCCGACGGGGGAACCACGGTCATTTTACAGGGGAAAAGGCGTTTCAAAGTCGGCTCGATCCTTACGGACGATCCCTATTTTAAAGCACAGGTAATCCTGCTTCAGGAAGAAGAGGCGCCCAAGGACCAGGATTTTGAAGCCTATATTTCAAACATCAAAGACCTGGCTTCCCAGATCATACAGCTTTCTCCCAACATGCCGACCGAAGCTTCCATTATTTTAAAAAATATTGAGAATCCTTCCTTTCTTATCCATTTTATTTCCAGCAACCTCAATTCGGAACTGACCGAGAAGCAGGAGTTGCTGCAAACCGATCATATAAAATCCCGGGCAGATTTACTGATGCAGCTGCTGCAAAGAGAATTGCAGTTCGCTGAACTCAAAAATAAGCTCACCACCAAAACAAAAACAGAACTCGACAAACAACAAAGAGATTATTTTCTCCAACAACAGCTCAAGAGTATCAAAGATGAGCTGGGTGGCGACAGCAATGAACGCGAACTGCGGGAAATGCAAAAAAAAGCAGAAACAAAAAAATGGCCGGCTTCGGCGAAAGATATCTTCAAGAAGGGCATTGAGAAACTGGAAAGGATGCATCCCAGCACACCAGACTATTCCATCGTATACAACCATCTTGACCTGATGTTGGATTTGCCTTGGAATGAATACACCGACGATCTCTATGATCTCAAAAAAGCTGCGAAAGTCCTGGATCAGGATCATTATGGAATGAAAAAAGTGAAAGAAAGGATCCTGGAATATCTGGCAGTACTCAAACTGAAAGGAGATATGAAATCACCCATCCTTTGTTTTGTGGGACCGCCTGGTATTGGGAAAACTTCCTTGGGCAAAAGCATTGCATCGGCCATTGGGCGCAAATATGTTCGCATCAGCCTGGGCGGTCTACACGACGAAAGTGAAATCCGGGGTCACCGCAAAACTTATATCGGAGCGATGCCTGGCCGGATTCTGCAGTCGCTAAAAAAAGCCAGATCTTCTAACCCGGTCATGATCCTGGATGAGATTGACAAAGTGGGTACAGACTTTCGCGGAGACCCGACTTCTGCCTTGCTGGAAGTACTGGATCCTGAGCAGAACAACACTTTTTATGACAACTACTTGGAGCAGGAATATGATCTGAGCCGGGTCTTATTTGTTGCCACGGCCAATGACATCGGTCATATCCAACCTGCTTTGCGAGACAGAATTGAGATCATCGATCTGAGCGGATATGCGGTGGAAGAAAAAGTGGAAATTGCCAAACGTCATCTCATTCCCAAGCAGCAGGAAGCACATGGTTTGAAAGGACATGCCATTAAGCTTTCGGATAAAAATCTTGTGAAGGTCATCTCAGATTATACCCGGGAAAGTGGAGTGCGCGAACTGGACAGGCAACTGGCTTCTATCATGCGGTATGAAGCCAAGGAATTTGCGTTGAAATCCAGACTCAAAGCTTCCATCACCGAAAAAGACATCGAAAAAGTATTGGGCAAACCCCGATACAGCAATGATCTCTACAAAGTAGCCAATATGCCCGGTGTGGCCGTAGGACTTGCCTGGACCTATGTCGGTGGAGATATCCTTTTTATCGAAACCAGCATCAGTGAAGGCAAGGGCGAACTGAAACTCACGGGGAACCTGGGAAATGTTATGAAGGAGAGCGCTACCACCGCACTGACTTACCTGCAGTCCAATGCAAAAAAATATGGACTGGATACAGAAATTTTCGCCAAAAAAACCCTCCATATCCATGTGCCCGAAGGCGGTACGCCCAAAGACGGGCCCAGTGCCGGCATAACCATGATGAGTTCACTGGCTTCGGCCATTACGGGCAAAAGAGTGAAACCCTATCTGGCGATGACCGGTGAGATCACGTTGCGTGGCCAGGTTCTTCCCGTGGGTGGCATCAAAGAAAAAATTCTCGCAGCCCGCAGAGCAGGAATAAAAGAAGTGATTCTCTGTTGGCAGAACGAAAAGGATATCAGTGAGATTGACTCCAATTTCATCAAGGGATTGAAATTCCATTATGTGAAAACGATGCAGCAGGTCCTGGATCTGGCCCTGGTGGAAAAATAATCGCAGAGGTATGGAGGTGTCAAGGCAACATTCCATCCATTTTTTTCAAACAGAAACTTATTCGGCCTTGGGCTGTTCAAATCAGGATTAACAGGTCTTTCACAAACGGCGATTAAACCATTGCATGGCCCTTACGTTATATATACAACCACAAAGATTTTCATGTTGGTTGTTTTAAGGGTTAAAAAAAGTTCCTCCATGTCTATGGAGGAATTCTTGTTTTATACCAACCCATGTCCTGATCAGCGCTCCAATTTAATTTGCCTTAGCTGTCTTTTTTGAATCAGGCAATGGAAACCACTTCCTTGTTTTTAGCTGCCGAAAATGCCTCCATGGGATGCAGGCCCAGAACTTCAAACATCTGATGATCTTCTTCGAAGGATGGATTGGGTGTTGTCAGCAGTTTCTCCCCTGCAAAAATGGAGTTGGCGCCAGCCATAAAACAGAAGGCCTGCTCGGAAACACTCATTTCTGAGCGTCCGGCGCTCAGGCGAACCATACTGCGGGGCATCAGGATGCGGGCCGTGGCAATCATCCGCACCATATCCCAGATGTCCACTTTCGGATTATTTTCCAAGGGAGTGCCTTTTATGCGCACCAGGGCATTGATGGGTACCGATTCGGGATGCTCGGCCAAGGTGGCCAGGGTTTTAAGCATCTCAATCCGATCCTCATGGGTTTCCCCCAACCCGATGATTCCTCCACAGCAAACACTGATTCCGGCTTTTCTCACGTGGCCGATCGTATGGAGACGTTCCTCATAGGTGCGGGTGGTGATGATTTCTTCATAATATTCCGGGGAAGTATCCAAATTGTGGTTGTAGGCATAAAGTCCCGCTTCGGCCAGTCTTTCGGCCTGATTGGCAGAAAGCATTCCCAGGGTGCAACACACTTCCATACCCATGGCATTTACTCCCTTTACCATGTCCAATACCCGTTCAAAATCCCGGTTGTCGCGGATTTCACGCCAAGCTGCCCCCATGCAAAAACGGGTAGATCCGGCATCTTTGGCTTTCTGGGCATATTCCAGCACTTCCTGGATCTGCATAAGGGCATGCACCTTTACATCCGTATGATAGCGGGCTGCCTGTGGACAATAGGCACAGTCTTCTGAACAACCGCCCGTTTTCACAGAAAGCAGGGTGCAAACCTGCACCTCGGCCGTATTGTTAAAAGTCCGGTGAACGGAGGCCGCGCGGTAAACGAGTTCCAGCAGGGGCAGGTTGTAAATTTCTAAAATTTCTTGGGTTGTCCAGTCATTTCGTGTCATGGTTCTTAATTGAGCGCGCCTGGTTATAAATGGTAACTGAAATTCGTTTTGGGAGTGAGTGCCAGTAGGGTTTCATACATGAGCAGTATGGTTTGTTCGATGTCTTTGCGGTTCAACATTTCCACCGTGGTATGCATGTACCGCAGGGGAATGGAAATCAAAACCGAAGGACAGCCTTCGTTGGCATAGGCGAAGGAATCGGTATCGGTCCCGGTACTCCTGGAGACGGCCCGAAGTTGGACAGGAATATTTTTTTTTGCAGCCTGGTCACGCACAAAGGACAGCAGGAGGTTGTGCACCGCCGGACCAAAAGCCAGCGAAGGCCCCTTGCCGCAGGTGATGTCTCCCTCCACAATTTTATTGACCATGGGTGTGGCGGTGTCATGGGTCACATCGGTGATGATGGCGATATCGGGCTTAATCCGGCGAGCAATCATTTCTGCTCCGCGAAGGCCCACTTCCTCCTGTACCGCATTGACGATGTACAGGCCATAAGGCAACTTTTTTTTATTTTGCTTGAGCAGTCGGGCAACTTCGGCAATCATAAACCCTCCTATGCGGTTGTCAAAAGCGCGGGCGATGAGTGTATCATAGGCCAACTCGTCAAAACCATCCTGATAGGTAACCACCGACCCGGGATGGATTCCCAGTGTTTCGATTTCTTTTCGGTTGCGCGCCCCACAATCCAAAAACAGGTTGTCCACTTTTGGGTTGATTTCTTTGGCGTCCGGATTACTCATCCGGGTATGAATAGCCGGCCATCCAAAAACTGCTTTCACCGGACCCTTGGTTCCGTGAATGATGACCCGTTGTCCGGGGGCTACCTGATGATCCACGCCGCCATTTCTCTTCAGGTACATCAGGCCTTCTGGATTGATATAATTCACAAACCAGCTGATCTCATCAGCATGGGCTTCGATCACCACGCGAAATTTTGCTTCCGGGTTGATTACGCCCACCGCCGATCCGTAGGCATCGGTGATATGAGTATCGATGAAGGGTTTTAAATATTTCAGCCATATTTTTTGACCACCACTTTCAAAACCCACGGGGGAGGGTGTATTGAGATAATTTTTCAGGAATTCAAGGGAAGTAGGGGTAAGAATCGTTTTTTTTGAAGAAACGGGACCGCTGGCTTTGGCCATGAAATTATTTTAGGGCCAAAAATAATCAAATTGGCAGTATCGCCATCAGCAAACCTGAAAGCATCATCAGTCCGTCCAGTACAAAATAATAGAGATAATCGGAAACGCTGTGTTTAGCCCGGGTATAGATGGCAAAAAGGATGATGCCCGGAACCAGTAAGGTGATCACGGAGATTAGGGAGAGATGAGAAAACAAGAGACCTACAGTAAAAACAACAAAGGCGACCATAGAAAAAACAAACAGCCGATCGACGCCCGTTTCATCAAAATAGTTGACCATGCTGCGTATGCCCTCTTCTTTATCATTGGCCCGGTCACGGTAGTCGAATATGATGCATATGCCGTAAATGAGAAAAAACCGGCTGGCACCAAACCATTTCATCTCGTGGTTAAAATGTTGACCTGCAATAAAAACTGGAAGGATGGCAGTCACGTATGACCAAACGGTCGCAAGAAAAATTGTTTTACCAATGGCTACCTGTTTGAGAAAACGAAAAAAAGGCAGGGGAATTTTCGGGGCGGAGTACAAGAAAGTCAGCAGGGTCGCAAAAAAAAGTGCAAACCAATGTTGGCGCAGCTTATAAAAAAAGATCACCGATCCAACCACCCCCGCAAAATAAAAAAGCAAATGGGTGTTTTTGTGGTGGTGGGACCAAACCGTGCGTTCGGAGGCAGTTTCAGACAGGGGGGTCAGGTACCAATGAAAATTGTAGCTGCAGATGGTAGCAAAAAAAACAAACCAGTAATAGTCGGTTGAAAAACGCAGGTGCAACAAATAGCTGCTTTGCCAGGTCATGAGAACCGCGCAAAGAGAAATGTATAAGCTACTAAAAAGAAAAAAATCGAAAGCCTTCCGAATCCAAGCCAAAATTCTCAGAATTATTGATATATTATAACTTTTCCTGTCGTTACGGTGTCACTGTGATTGAAATTCTGATCAATCAGTACAAACCGGAAATCGCAGGTATCGTTTTCGCCGTTGATGCCATATTCCAAATCAGCCCAGAATAAGGTAGCAGTGAATTCACCCTTGGGATCGTTGGGAATTAAAGGCAGGCGGGTCGGAAAGGTATCTCTCGGATCGGCCACATAGGACTGATTATACCGCCTGCGGATGATTACCAGAGAATCTCCGGAAACATTGCTGTTTTTTTGAGTAAATGTCAAGACAGCCTGAAAATCCCGTCCGTCATTGTAGACCGCATTGTTGTAGGATTTTAATCCGATCGTCGGGCCCAGTGAACTGTTGTTTTTACTGCATCCGACGGCGATAAAAAACATGATCAATAAAACGGACAGCCTCGAATTCATGAATTTGATTTGGACAGCACAAATTAAAGGATTTTGGCGAAATGCTTTAGTATTGCACCAGTTAAACTTTCGTTTTTATAAGTTCATCCTGCATGACGGATTCTAATCATCAATCATCCTTTTCTCAATACGAAAAGATCTTTGCGGGGTTGCCCGGAGATTTCCAAGTCAGCGCACTGGAGACATTCAAAAAACAATGGGCGGGAAATGACGTGTACCGGGCCTTCGCTTCCCGGTTCTGCGCTTCGCCGGACCAGGTCAAAGATTTCAGGCAGATACCCTTTTTGCCGGTCTCTTTTTTCAAAACCACCCCTGTAAAAACCGGTGATTTTCAGCCGGAGATAATTTTTGAAAGCAGTGGCACCACCGGAGAATCCCCCGCCCGTCACTGGGTGAAAGACAAGAAATGGTACCGTGAAAGTTTCGTTAAAGGGTTTACATATTTTTATGGTGACCCCACTCAATATTGTATCCTCGGTCTGTTACCCGCTTACCTGGAAAGGACCGGATCCTCTCTGGTTTTTATGGTTCACGAACTCATTGAACTGAGCGGCCAACCCGACAGCGGATTTTACCTATATGATTTTGAGAAACTCAACAGTACTTTACAAAAACTTGAGCAGGATCAACAAAAGACCATTTTAATCGGGGTAAGTTTTGCATTGCTGGATTTCGCAGAAACCTGCCCGACCAGTCTTTCTCATACGATCGTGATGGAGACCGGGGGCATGAAGGGAAGGAGGGAAGAGATCACGCGCAGCGCACTGCACGAGCAGTTGAAAAAAAAGCTGGGGGTTACCGATATCCATTCCGAATACGGAATGACGGAGCTTTTATCCCAGGCTTATTCTTTCTCCGATGGAATATATCAGCCCGTACCCTGGATGAAAATGCTGGTTCGGGAAGAAGACGATCCCCTCTCGATCCAGGAAAGTGGGGAAGGATTGTTGAACATCATTGACCTGGCCAACCAAGATTCCTGTTCATTTATAGCTACCGATGATGTCGTGAAACTATATGAAGATGGAAGGTTTGAAATTTTAGGCAGAATGGATAACAGTGATATCCGGGGGTGCAGTCTTCTGACTGTCTAAGGATATTCAATGTGGATCAGTCCTTCGCAGGCAACCCTGCATTTTTTCTCGTGGCTTTCAGCGGCCAGTTCAATGAGTCGGATGGTGTTGAATCCATGTTCAGGCTTTACTTTCAGCACCTCCGAATAACGGATCGTCTGGTAGAGGTCATCATAAAACCGTCCATAATTTCCAGCCAGCGATGGATATTTTTCCCGAATGATTTCTCCATTGACCTCCGTATGCAGTAGTCCGTAATATTCCTCCGACTCTTTTCCCCAATATAAACCGGTAGGCAGTATTCCCTTACGCAGAAGGACTTCTTGCGGATCCTCTCCGTATTTCAGAAAGGAACCCAAACGGCCGTGAATGGAATAACGAGGGCCAAGCTCACGGACAAGCATACCCGATTTTAATATAACTTTTGTAAAATCATAGTCCAGCCAAAGTTCAAAATAATCGGTTGTCCTGGCATGCGGACGCTGATTTCGAATGTCCGCCGTCACGTATTTCGGCAATCCAA
>Ga0206938_1165_pt1 | contig 15835 bp, 10 predicted proteins | sample Alteio_BWOrgHeat_12_FD_152918 | JGI IMG/M metagenome (GOLD analysis project Ga0206938, IMG submission 152918) | Enriched cells from forest soil in Barre Woods Harvard Forest LTER site, Petersham, Massachusetts, United States -... | ecosystem: Environmental > Terrestrial > Soil > Temperate forest >... | reverse complement strand
ATATGAAAACGGGGACAATCCGGAAATTGTTCTGCAATATCCTGCATTGATCAAACAAGTTACTCCCGGCACGGTTAAATCAGCGGCCAACTTATATCTGAATGAGAAGAATTTTATAAAACTTCTTTTAATTCCGGACTAATCCGGCAGACCGGATATTTTATTATGGATCCTTTGGGTCGAAAAGGCCTCTTTTAATAAAAAGAGGCCTTTTTTTTGGCACGCGCGCTTTTCATTTTTTTCTGTTGGAGCAAATTCGTTGTCTTATCCCGAGTGGAATGGAAAGGACTTTTTAGATCCTTCGGGTGGAAAGAAGCCTGGTCTTAATGGAAACTCTAGGATTTTGCCTCGACAAACAGTGCTTTTAGTTCTTCAGCGTCTTGCGGTTTCATTTTGCCGCCCAGTATCAGTCGGAGCTGTCGCCTGCGCAGTGCGCTATCATATAATCTTACTTCTTCTTCCGTTTCCGGATGCAGGTGGGGCACCGCAACCGGTTTTCGATCCATGCCCAATGATACAAAAGTGTAATAGGCTTCGTTGCTTTTGTATCGTTGTTGGTTGACAAAATCCTCTCCCCAAACATTCATGTGCACTTCCATGGAAGTGCTAAAAGCCCGGGTAATACTGGCGTGGATATGAACGGCGTTGCCGAGTTTAATGGGATTCTCAAACGATATATTGTCTACCGAAGCGGTAACGACTGGAGTATTGCAGTGTTTGCCTGCACAAAGGGCTGCTGCAATGTCCATCCAGTACATCAAGCGGCCACCCATTAAGTTGCCAAATACGTTGGTATCATTGGGAAGAACCAATTCCGTCATGATGATTTTGGAGTCTGCCGGAGTTTTTGCCATGGTAGAAATTATTTTAAATTGAATGAAGCGTGTTCCTAAATGATGTACTGTTCGCAACCTTCCAGGTATTTATCGTCTATATCTGCTCCGATGCCGATCGACTCCGGTAGCTCCAGGAAAAAACCATTGAATTGAACACCGCCACGAACCGGATCTACCCGATGACCCAGCAGGCAGGTATCCATGTCGTAAAACTGAATGTTGGTTTGCGACATGGCATAGTGAGCAAAGGCGGTCAGCGCCAAACGACTTTCCAGCATGCCCCCCATCATACAGGGGACAGAGTTGGATGCACAGACCTGATTTATTTTGAGGGCTTCGGCAATACCGCCTGATTTTGAAAATTTTATATTGATATAGTCACAAGCCCCAGCCTCTATCAATCGCTCAGCATCGTGGTGATTGAAAACGCTTTCGTCGGCCATAATTTTTATAGGAGAGATTTTGCGAAGTCCGGGCAAGAGCCGGTCGTTGAACTGCCGCATCGGTTGCTCGCAAAATTCAATATCCCAGGCTCCCATTTTAACCAAGACCTCTTTGGAAGTTTCAAAATCCCAACCCTGGTTGGCATCCAGGCGCAGACGAATGGAATCTCCTACCGCCTCCCGGATTTTTTGCACGCGCAAGCAATCCGTCTTGGCGTCCTTGCCGAGTTTTATTTTGATGATCCGTACGCCCCTGGTTTTAAATTCGACTGCTTTCGCAGCCATTTTTTCCGGATCATCGATCCCGATGGTCAGATCTGTCTCCAAGGTCTTCCTATTTCCCTTCAGATATTGAAAGAGGGGTAGTCCGGCATGTTGAGATGCCAGGTCATAAAGGGCCATATCGAAAGCACTTTTGACCGTTGTGTTAAAGGCGGTAAAATCATCCAGCTCCCGCAGCCGGCCTTCCAGATCCAGGGCATCTTTGTCTTTCCATAATTTGGCAAAATCCTTGGCCATCTCATAACAAGTGTTCTGGGTTTCGCCGACGATCATGGGAAAGGCAGAGCATTCACCGACCCCGGTAAGGCCCTCATTGGTTTCCAGGCGAATAAAAAGATTCTGTGCATGGTACATGGTCCCTGTTGCGATCCGGAAGGGATGCATGGGAATGGAAAGCTTGTAAATGCGAGTTTGAAGAATCTTCATGCAGCAGCTCAAAAATACGTGATTAGACCTGAAGCAGTATCCGCGTTTAAGAAAACTGCTTTTATGAGGTCTTACTTTTCTTTCGGGAAATTCTGGCCATTACTTTTTCTGAGTGTACCGGAGACCTCGAACGTTGCAGTTTTTATTACATTTGCGCAAGCCGGACGCATATGATGGAACAACCCATTTCATTCGAAAATACCGAAAATGCATTTGCTTATAAATCAAATGCCGAACTCAAAAAAGCCAGATTTTTATTCCAAAGCATGGGCAATGCATTTCTCGTCAAATGGGGAACCCGGATTACGCCCTGGGCGATCCGGATGAAGCTTCCGATCAAAGGCCTGATTCGCAGGACCATTTTTTCCCAATTTGTAGGCGGAGAAACACTTACCCAGACGGCCCGGGTGGCTCGCAAACTGGCGGCCTATCATGTGCAGGCCATCCTGGATTATGGAGTGGAAGGGGGAAATGACGGGGAGTCGGGATTTGATCATGCTTGTGAAGAATTTATCCGGGTGATCCACTATGCGGCATCGCAACCCAATATTCCCTTTATCAGTATCAAGGTTACGGGTTTTGCCCGTTTTGAATTATTGGAAAAACTGGATCGCTCACTGGATCAGAATTCTGGTTCCCTGATGAAGCGATATGCGGCAGCACTGGATGGTTTTTCCAAAGAAGAATCAGCAGAATGGGACCTGGTATGCATGAGGATGCAGAAAATCTGCGCACAGGCATCGGAAAAAAATATCGGCGTGCTCGTCGATGCCGAAGAAACCTGGATACAGGATCCGGTGGATGTGCTCTCCATTCAAATGATGGCCCAATACAACAAAGAAAAGGTCATTGTTTATAATACGGTTCAGCTTTACAGGCAGGATCGTCTTTCCTTTTTAAAAGATATGCTCGAAGCGGCTGAACTCAAGGATTTTATCCTGGGCGTCAAATTGGTACGGGGAGCCTATATGGAAAAAGAAAGGATTCGTGCGATGGAAAAAAACTATCCGTCTCCCATTCAGCCCGATAAAGACGCGACCGACCGGGACTATAATCAGGCCGTGCATTTTTGTATTGATCATATCGACCGGATTGCATCCATCATTGCTTCACACAATGACTATAGCAATTTATACGCAACCCAACTGCTTCGGGAAAAAGATCTTCCCTACGATCATCCGCATGTCCACTTTTCCCAGTTATACGGCATGAGCGATCATATCACCTTTAACCTCGCAAAAGCCGGCTGTTCTGTCAGTAAATACCTGCCATTCGGTCCCATCGAGGACGTCATTCCTTATTTGATGAGAAGAGCAGAAGAAAACAGTTCCCTCAGCGGACAGACGGGCCGAGAACTCACTTTTATCAATTCAGAATTGCAGCGCAGGGCAGGATAACACTCCTTGAGCCTATTTTCGATCCGTTTAAATAATATATCAACCAGTAGGCCTCTTCAAAATTGAATCTTTCTATCTTTGCTGGCCCAATTCAATTATTAAACCAACAGGCTGGATGAATAAAAAGGTTTTCAAATGCTTTAATGCCGCTGTATTATTTTCTCTCTTTCTTGCCTGCTCCAACAAAAAGGATCCTTCCAGACCAAAATCAGCGCCACCCGTCGTGGTGGACGTCCTCGTCGCCGCTGCCCGGCCCATGTCCAATGTCCTTGAAGTAAATGGATCGGTCGTGGCCAACGAATACGTTGAATTGCATCCTGAAGCCAGCGGCCGGTTAACTTATCTCTACGTTCCGGAGGGAAAGCTGATCAAAAAGGGCACCCTGATCGCCAAGGTCAACAATGCCGATCTGGAAGCACAGGTCGAGAAATCCAAAGTAGCCCTGGATCTGGCCTTGAAAACGGAAGACCGGGATAAAAAATTATTGGCTGTCAACGGCATCAACCAGGCAGACTATGACGCTGCCCTCAATATCGTCAACGGCTTCAAAGCAGATATTGATTACAACATGGCACTGTTGGATAAGACCTTGTTGAAAGCACCCTTTGATGGTTATATTGGACTGCGGCAAGTCAGTGTGGGCGCCTATGTGACTCCTTCGACCCTCATTGCAACCCTACTTCAGCTAGAAAAAATCAAAATAGACTTTACCGTTCCCGAAGATTATAGTTCTGTATTGAAAGTCGGTGCCATGGTAGAAGTTGAAATGGACGAAACCGGCAAAAAACGCAAAGCACAGATCATCGCTACCGAACCGCAGGTAAATCAATCTACCCGCAACATGACCGTCCGGGCCATATTGGAAAACAACGATGCCAATCCCGGAAGTTTTGTAAAAGTCCTGGTGAATTCTGGACTGGATAAAAAAGCCATCCTGATTCCGACCAATGCACTTATCCCGGATGATAAAAATAATCAGGTCGTTGTTGTTAAAGACGGCCTGGCAAAATTTGTGAATGTTGCCACCGGCATCCGGCTTTCCAACAATGTGGAGATCACAGCCGGCATTAAGCAGGGTGATACCGTGGTAGTGACCGGTGTACTCTTTGCGCGTGCCGGGGCCCCTTTGCAAATTAGAGATGTCCGCACGCTGGAGGAATTTGCGGCCATCAATAACAACCAGGCCGCCAAATAGAATGATGGAGACATGAATATTTCGGAGTTATCCCTTAAGCGACCCGTACTGGCAACAGTCATGAATCTGATGCTGATCCTCTTCGGAGTGGTTGGTTTTAGTTTTCTGGCCGTCCGGGATTATCCAGCCATAGATCCTCCCATCATTACCGTCAATACTTCTTATACCGGAGCCAATCCGGATATCATCGAAAGCCAGATTACCGAACCGCTGGAAAAGCAAATCAATGGCATCCCCGGTATCAGAACCATCTCTTCGACCAGCTCTCTGGGAAACAGTTCGATCATTGTTGAATTTAATCTGGGTTTTGACTTGGAGAGTGCTGCCAGCGACGTCCGAGATAAGGTTGGTCAGGCGGCCAGGAATCTTCCGCTGGATATCGATGCCCCGCCGGTGGTTACAAAAGCCGACGCGAACAGCGATTTTATTTTGCTGTTGGTCGTACAAAGCCGGACAAAAAGCTTGATGCAACTCAGTGATTACGCCGACAACGTATTGCAACAGCAATTGCAGACCATAGACGGGGTTAGTTCGGTGAGTGTGTTTGGTGACAAAGGATTCGCGATGCGGATTTGGCTGGATCCGGATAAAATGAATGCTTATGGCATTGCCTTCAATGATATTTCTACTGCACTGAGTGCAGAAAATGTAGAGATTCCGCCCGGCAAAATATACGGGAACAACACCGAACTCACGATTCAGACCAAGGGCAGACTCACCAGCGAGGCAGATTTTCGCAATGTAATTGTGCGCGAAGACAGTTCAGGTATTATCCGGTTCGGAGATATTGCCCGCATTGAGCTGGGACCGCAAAATCCGGAACAAAGCTGGAAATACAATGGGGTCAATGCCGTCGGTCTTGCTGTCATACCCCAGCCGGGAGCAAACAATATTGAGATTGCCAATGAATTTAATAAAAAACTGGATGCCATCAAGGCGGCCAACAAATCGGATCTGGAATTCAATGTCCTCATCGACAATACGGTCAATATCCGCCAATCCCTGAATGAAGTAAAAGATACCCTGATCATTGCTTTTTCCCTGGTCGTGCTGGTGATTTTCTTTTTCTTCAGGAACTGGCTGATCGCCGTCAGACCCCTCATCGACATTCCCATCTCTTTGGTGGCTACTTTTTTTATCATGTATATCGCGGGTTTCACCATCAATATCCTCACCCTGCTGGCGATCGTGCTGGCGACCGGTCTGGTGGTCGACGATGGCATTGTGGTAACGGAAAATATTTTCAGGAAACTGGAAGAAGGATTGCCACTGCGCAAAGCCGCATTGGAAGGAAGTAAGGAAATCTTTTTTGCGGTCATTTCCACCTCCCTTACACTCGCCGTGGTTTTCATGCCGGTTGTTTTTCTCCAAGGTTTTGTGGGCAGGTTGTTTCGTGAATTTGGAATCGTGCTTGCATCAGCCGTGTTGATTTCGGCATTTGTTTCCCTGACCATTACACCGGTTCTGAACGTGGTACTGACAAGAAAAAATGCGTCTCACGGTAAATTTTACGAAAGAACGGAACCTTTTTTCCGGGGCATGGAGAATGGCTATCGTCGTCTGCTGATTGCTTTTTTGGGCATTCGCTGGTTTGCCTGGGTTATTATCGCGGTTTGTGTAACCCTGGTCGTTGTTTTATTGGGGTCACTGAAAAGCGAATTGGCGCCCCTGGAAGACCGCAGCACCGTCCGCATGACCGCCACGGCACCAGAGGGAACCAGTTTCAGTTATATGAACAATATTTCTGACAGCATCGCTGCCTTCCTCTATGATTCGATTCCCGAAAGGGATTTTGTTTTTGTGCGAACACCCAACGGACCGTCCAACAATGGCTCGGCACCCCGAATCGGACTCATACCGCCTGATCAGAGAAAAAGATCACAGGCCGAGATCGCCGCCAGTTTACAAACGAAATTGAACCGGTTCATCGATGCAAGAATTTTTGTGATCCAAGAACAGACCATTTCGGTCGGATCCTCTTCTAGAACCAGTTTGCCCATTCAATTTGTTTTGCAGAATCAGGACCTGGACAAATTGAAAGAAGTGATTCCAAAATTTCTGGCAGAAGTAAGAAAGGACAAGACCTTTTCCAATGTGGATGTCAATCTTAAATTTAATAAACCGGAACTGGATATCAATCTGGACCGGATAAAGATCAAGGATCTGGGGCTGTCGACCTATGACGTGATTTCCGCGATGCAATCTGCTTTCAGCGGTGGTCGTCTAGCTTATTTTATCCAGAACGGGTATCAATATCCTGTGATCGCTCAGGTTGACAGACCAGACCGGAACAAACCCGCCGATGTAACCAACCTCTATGTCCGCAATAACAAGGGAGATCAAATTCCCTTGACGGCCGTACTGAACATGGAACAAAACAGCAACCCGTCCACGCTATATCATTTCAACCGGTATAAGGCGGCAACGATATCTGCCTCCCTGGCTGAAGGACAAACCGTGGGGGATGGGATTAAATCGATGCAGGCGATAGCAACCCGTGTCCTGGATCCCAGCTTCCAGACGGCACTCACGGGTTCATCCAGAGACTATGCCGAAAGTTCATCCAATATTGTATTTGCTTTCGGACTGGCGCTCATCTTAATTTATTTGGTGCTGGCTGCTCAGTTCGAAAGTTTTGTGGATCCTTTCGCCATTATGCTCACCGTACCACTGGCACTAGCCGGGGCCTTGTTGAGCTTGTGGATATTCAATCAGACTTTAAACATATTTTCTGAAATCGGAATGATCATGCTGATCGGACTGGTTACAAAAAATGGAATCCTGATCGTAGAATTTACCAATCAGAAAAGACAGCAGGGTATGGAAAAAACCCAAGCGGTCATTGATGCCTCCACTCAGCGACTGCGGCCCATTCTAATGACCAGCCTGGCGACTTCCTTGGGTGCTTTGCCCATTGCATTGAGCCTAGGCGCTGCCTCTACCAGCAGAATACCCTTGGGTATCGTGGTAGTCGGCGGAATTCTTTTTTCTCTAATCCTTACATTATTTGTCATACCGGCGGTATACACTTTTATTTCCGGAAAACACAAACAGTCTCATGAAGTGAAATCGCTGGGAGAATAAATTCGACCTGCCTTTAATGGATAAATCTTTTGTTTAATCAAATCGTTAGGATGATTCGGATTGCCAGTTTTTTATGTTTGATGTTCATGGTCCAGCAAATGGATGGCCAGCAGCTTACCCTGGATACTGCTATCTCGATTGCATTAAAAAACAGTCCCGGTCTTTTGATTTCCAAAAACAATGTCCATATCGCAAACCTGAACAACAATTACGGTATCGCCGGCGGACTTCCCCTGGTCCAGGGCAGTTCAACCGTTACCCAGCAGATGACCACCCTTGCCTTGCAGTCCTCCAACCCAAACAACAATAAAACCAGCAGCAATGCACCCTCTAACAATATTGGGGCAGGGGTGGCCGCATCCCTGCCGGTATATTCGGGTGGAAGAATCAATTATGAATACAAAAGGCTCGGGATGGTGGAAGAACAAGCTAAACAATATTACAGTTCCCGGGCTCAAACCCTGATCTACAATGTGATGCTGAAATACTATGATGTGGTTCGGCAACAGGGTTATGCCAAAACCATTGAAGCATCGATAAGGGCTTCACAACAAAAACTTGACATTGTTAAACAACAACAATCTGTCGGTGTAGCCAATGATGCAGATCTTTTTCAGGCGCAGGTTGATTTGAACACCCAGGTACAAAGCCTGATCGCCCAAGAGTTGGTAGTCGACCAGGATAAATCCGATCTTCTCTCCATGCTGGCGCTCAATCCGGACTCCTCCATTGTGATCAAGGATACGATTATCGTAGATAAAACGATTAAAATGGATTCCATTTTAACGGCCGCCTACCTCAATCCGGATATGCAGGCAGCCTATGACCAGATTGCCATCAACCAGTATCTCGAAAAAGAAATTGGAGCGTCGCGGTACCCTTCGGCTTCGGTGAATCTGGGATACAACTACAGTCATGCCTACAATCCCGAAGGTTCTACCATTTTGAACCAGGCCTATGGTCCCTATGTGGGATTTGGGCTCACTGTTCCAATTTTTAACGGAGGTATTTATAAGCGGCAACAACAAATAGCGGGAATCAATGTGACCAACGCCCAATTGTTGAAAGATACCCTCATGCTAAACGTTCAGGCCACGGCCGTAAAGAACTGGCAGGCTTATATCAGTAACTTAAAACAGCTTGAAACGGCCAAACAGACCTTCGATTTATCGGGAAAACTGTTGAATCTGGTACTGATGCGCTTTCAATATAAAGTGGCCACCATCGTAGACGTAACCCTTGCCCAGCAAAGCTTTGAGAACGCGGGATTTCAGCTGGTGAACACGAGTTTTGCTGCCAAGGCTGCTGAAATCCAGCTGCGGCGTCTGGCCAGCCAGCTTCCTTGACGCTGGTTAACCAGCCGTTAACGGCCATTATTCATGATGAGCGGAGGCAGGATTTTTGCATTAAAGCTTGACCTTCACGTTTTAAACCGTATACGCATTCATGAGAAAAGGCTTTTTCCACTGGTTGTCGGCAATGGGTCAGATCATAGAGAGGTTTAGTTTAGCGGGGAAAACCCAGTCATTTAGGTGGTTGGCATTCAGTTTTTTCTGTGCAATTATCAGCATTCCTGTCCGGTCCCAGAATTTTAGCAGAAGCGACACCAGCAATTCCATGACCCTGGATCAGTGCATCGATTATGCCTTCAAACACCAACCAGGGTTAAACCGGGCCTATATCAATCAATCCATTACAAAAACTACCAATGCCATCAATTTATCCGGTTGGTACCCTCAGGTAAGCCTGGGTGGAAATTTCACGCATTATTTTGAATTGCCCACCAGTTTCACTGCCGATTCCCTGCATCCAGGTTCTCCGATACAACAGCATGTCGGTATTGAAAACACCTTCATTCCTGCTTTGTCTGTTACCCAGGCCATTTTCAGCCCCAGCCTGCTCTATGCTTCGAAATCTGCCAATCTATTTGTCCAACAAGCCGAATTGGTCACCGACAGCGCCAAAATTGACCTGGTCAGCAATGTCAGCAAATCCTTTTACACCCTCTTGCTGACCATCGAACAGATCAATGTATTAAAGGAAGATACCGCGCGACTGGATAAAAACCTAAGCGATGCCTATCAGCAATATGTTGGGGGTATTGTGGACATGACCGACTATCAGGAAGCCACGATCACCCTGAACAATGCCAAGGCCCAGCTCAAGCAGGCTGTCGAGAACGTGGTTCCTCAATACGCAACGCTCAAACAATTCATGGGATATCCGCCCCGCTCACAGTTCAACGTGATATTTGATACCCTGCGCATGAAAGAAGACATTGCTTTTGATACGACGCAGGATCTGGTTTTTGAAAAACGCATTGAATTCCAGTTGCTTCAGTCTACCAAGAACCTGCAGCATCAGGTAACGGACTACTACCGTTCAACCTACCTTCCGACGGTCTCCGGTTTTTTCAATTATAATTTTGAATTTGAAAACAACAACCTCGCAGCCCTTTATTCTAACCTGTATCCATATTCTTTTGCGGGTGTTTCCCTGTCCATTCCCATTTTCACGGGATTTTACCGACTGAACAATATCAAAAGGTCAAAATTGCAGGAGCAACTGCTGGACTGGAATGAAGTGGAACTCAAATCGGAGATCTATACAGAGTATACTTCGGCCCTGGCCAGTTATAAGGGAAATCTATACAATCTTTATGTGCAGCGGGAAAATGTGGATATGGCGAAAAATGTGTACGACATCGTAACCCTGCAATACCAGCAGGGCGTGGTGGCTTATTTGAATGTGATTACGGCTGAGTCCAATCTGATCACATCTCAAATCGGATATCTGAATGCGTTATTCAGCGTATTGTCCAGCAAGATTGATCTGCAGAAATCGATGGGATTTATAAACTATAATCATTAACGCATCCAATCAACTTCATCCATGGGAAAAGTCATCCGATTCATCATCATCTTATCCTGGTTGCCGTTTGCATCCTGCAAACAAAAACCGCCTGCTCCAAATCTCCCGGTTCCGGTGAATCTCTATACAGTAAAGTCACAAAAAGTTTACTATTACGAGAATTTTCCGGCGACTACCCAGGCATTGAGTCAGGTGGACCTGCATCCCCAGGTACAGGGTTATATCACCGGGATTTTTTTCACGGAAGGCACCAAAGTATATAAGGGTCAAAAACTATATGAGATTGATAAATCATTATACCAAGCAGCTTACGATCAGGCTGTATCCAATGTGAATGTCGCTGAAGGAAACTTTCAGCAGGCAAAACAAGATGCAGACCGGTATACCTACCTGAACAACCACAACGCGATTGCCAAGCAGATTCTGGATCACGCCGTTATCGCAGAACAGAATGCAGAAAGTCAGGTAAAAGCTGCCCAGGACGCGGTCAGATCTGCAAAAACCAATCTCTCCTTTGCAACGATTTACGCACCCTTCGACGGGATGATCGGATTTAGCCAGGTCAAGCTGGGAAACCTGGTTACCGTAGGTACCACTTTGCTGAATACCATTTCTACCATAAATCCAATTGCAGTGGATTTTTTAATCAATGAGAAGCAGTTGCCTCATTACGAGGAACTGCAACATCCTAAAAAACCACTCCCGGATTCGCTGTTTACTTTTTTATTACCCGATAATTCTTTGTATCCCTATACAGGAAAAATTTCCGTGATCGACCGGGCCGTAGATCCCCAGACGGGTTCTATCCGCGTAAGACTTGTATTCCCAAACCCAGATCTCACCCTGAAAGCGGGATTGAGTTGCGTCGTTCGGGAACACAATACCGACACCAAACCTCAAATGTTGATTCCAGGGAAGGCCATTATCGAACAGATGGGAGAATATTTCGTGTTTGTTGCCAAAGACACGCTGCTTTTGCCCGTTGTGGATTCGACGCAGAAAAACAACAAAGATTCAGGAGGGAAAAAAGACGCAGATACCGCCCATCAAAGACCCTCCCTTCGTGCTTTTCAACGGAAAGTGCAAGTAGGGCAGGTCATCGGTTCCGATCAAATCGTTAATTCCGGAATCAGGGATGGAGAAAAAATAGTGGTGGATGGAGTCCAGGCTCTTCATGACGGATCTGAAATAAATGCTGCGGCAAAGAAACCAACAGCTCAGAATGGTCCAGGCTCACCAAAAGGACAATAAGGGAAGCGAATAATATGATTGCGAATACATTTATCAAAAGGCCTGTAACCGCCATTGTTATATCCATCGTACTGGTATTGACAGGCACCATCTGTATCCTCAATCTTCCCGTTGACCAATACCCGGAAATTACTCCACCCATCGTTCAGGTCAACGGTCAGTTTACAGGTGCCGATGCCGAGACGGTTGAGCAAACCATGGCCACACCCATCGAAAGCCAGGTGAACGGCACACCGGGTATGGAATACATGCAAAGCAACAGCACCAACAACGGCCTGATGTCGATCAATGTCACCTTTAGTATCGGAACGGATATCGATGTGGCTGCGCTGGATGTTCAAAATCGGGTGAGTATCGCCACCCCACTGATTCCTGCGGTGGCAAGCCGGCTGGGTCTTACCGTACGTGCCTTAAACCCCAGTATGCTCATGATGGTGGCCGTGTATGCGCCCAAGGGCACCCATGACATTACCTTCCTGGACAATTTTACCAACATATTCGTGCAGGATGCATTGCTGCGTGTTCCCGGAGTAGGCAGTATCAACCGCTTTACCGATGACTTCAGCATGCGGATTTGGATGAATCCGGAAAAAATGGCCGCCTATAGTTTAACACCCCAGGACGTCATCAATGCGCTGAACGCGCAAAACGTGCAAGTGGCTGCCGGTTCCGCAGGCGTGCCGCCCCAATCCAAAGCACAGACTTTTGAACTCGGTATTTTGGTCAATGGACGATTGAACAAGGTACCCGAATTTGAAAAAATAATTTTAAAAAGTATACCCGCCACCGGAGAGCTGGTCTATCTAAAAGACGTTGCCCGGGTCGAACTGGGAAAATTTACATTCTCCAGCAATTCATTTGTAGACGGACATCGGGCCTCCTACCTGTTGATTTACCAGGCACCTGGAAGCAACGCCTTGAAAACAGCCAATGGAGTGTATGCTGAACTGGCCCAACTCAAACAAACTTTTCCAGCAGACGTAGAATATAAAGTGCCTTTTGAAGCTGTTACCGTAGTGAAAGTTTCCATGTCCGATGTAGTCTGGACCTTATTAAAGACCCTTGGCCTGGTTGCGATTGTGGTTTTTCTTTTTTTACAAAACTGGCGGTCCACTTTAATACCGGTAATGGCCATTCCCGTTTCAATCCTCGGTACTTTTTGTTTTTTCATACCGCTAGGATTTACCATCAACACCCTTACCATGTTCGGTTTTGTGCTGGCCATTGGTATCGTGGTAGACGATGCCATCATTGTGGTGGAAGCGGTGCAACACTATATCGATGAAAAAAAGATGTCGGCCAAGGAAGCTACCTATCAGGCAATGAAAGATATATCGGGACCCGTCGTGGCCATCGCACTCATCCTGGCTGCTGTATTTGTTCCCGTGGGATTTATTCCCGGAATCGTGGGAAGACTCTACCAGCAGTTTGCCATCACGATCGCCATCTCGGTAATATTATCGGCATTTATTGCCTTGTCTCTCACGCCGGCGCTCTGTACTTTGTTTTTGAAACCAACGATTGAAAAAAACCAAGCCAGGGGGATCAACAGACTTTTTGTGAGATTCAACACCTGGTTTGACAATATTACCGAGAAGTATACCAGGGGTGTTAAAAGAAGTATATCCGCTTCCCGGTATATCATCATCCTGCTGATCTGTATATGCGTTGGAGCTTATTTATTATTTCAACAAAAGCCTACCGGATTCATACCCTCGGAAGACGATGGAAATTTATATGTGACATTTCAGCTGCCGCCGGCTTCCTCCACAGCGCAATCGGTGGACGTCATGTCCCGGCTCATGAAGGTGGTGGCCAACACGCCGGGTGTGGGCCATTATGCGGCCTTATCCGGATTGAATGTTGTCAACAACGCCTCGAATTCAAATGCAGGCACCATTTATGTCCAACTCAAACCATGGGATGAACGCAGCGAGGCGGATCAGAAAGTGCCGGCCATCATCGGGGTCATGCAAAAACGAATCATTGATGCGGGGATAAAGAATGCGAATGTTGAAGTCATTCAGCCTTCTCCGATTCCAGGTGTGGGCCAAACGGTAGGTTTCAGCTTTCAGATCGAACAGCGCAGCACCAATGATGATCTGCATGCTTTCGAAAAAGTAGTAAACAAATTTGTCACCGAAGCCAATAAAAATCCCGCCATCACAGGTGCCTTTAGTTTTTTCGGTGCCCATACACCGAGTTTCAAGTTGGATGTCGATCGTGAAAAATGTGAAAAACTTGGAGTGAATGTCAATGATGTTTTTACAACGATCCAGGCTTATATGGGCAGCCTGTATATCAACGATTTTACTGTTTACAACCGGACCTTTCACGTAGTGGTGCAGGCCGATACCGCATACCGGGGACTGGTCACGGATGTAAACAAATATTATGTGCGCAACCAGGCAGGCCAGATGCTTCCGCTGGGCACCCTGGTCAGTTATAGTCCCACAGAAACAGCACCTTTGATTTCCCATTTTAATATTTTCCGTTCGGCCGAAGTGGACGGTAGCTCGGGAAATGGTTATAGCAGTACCGAGACCATCGAAGCGCTGAAAGAAGTTGCGGACAGGGTGTTGCCGCAGGGCTATACTTATGAATTCTCGGGCCTGAGTTATGAAGAGATCAAGGCGGGCTCCACGACCATTTATATATTTATTTTTTCCATCACTTTTGTATTTCTCTTTCTGGCGGCCTTGTATGAAAGCTGGTCTGTACCTTTCTCGGTCTTATTCGCTGTACCAATCGGTGCTTTCGGGGCCATTCTTACACTCATATTTGTTCCCAGTTTGACGAACAATGTCTATGCGCAGATCGGACTGATCACATTGATCGGGTTGGCGGCAAAAAATGCCATCCTGATTGTAGAGTTCGCCAAAGTCCGGGTGGATCGGGGAGAAGAGTTAATTCAGTCTACGTTGGAAGCGGTAAAACTTCGGCTGCGGCCAATCATCATGACCTCTCTGGCTTTTATTTTGGGTGTACTCCCCTTGGTACTGGCTACAGGTGCGGGCGCACAGGCCAGAAGGACCATCGGTTACACCGTGCTCGGTGGTATGATGGCTGCTTCTACGATTGCTATCTTCATCGTTCCGGTTCTTTTTGTAGTCATTACCCGGTTGTCCTATGGGAAAAAGCAATTGGAATGGCTGCGGGCCCACCATGAAGATCTGATGGAAAAAGAAAGAAAAGTGGAAGCGCAGGATATTGACCCTGCATTGGAATATGATATTCAAAAATCCAGGCAAACGAACAAACCGGCACAGGCATGATTGCCAATACATTTATTAAGAGGCCGGTAACGGCCATTGTGATATCGCTGGTGTTGATCATTTCCGGTGTGATCTGCATCGACAATCTGGCTATTGACCAGTATCCCAAAATTACTCCGCCCTCGGTGGGGATTTCAGGGGCCTATACAGGAGCCGATGCCCAAACGGTGGAGCAGACCGTTGCCATTCCCATAGAAGAACAGGTAAACGGTACCCCGGGCATGGAATACATGCAAAGTACCAGCACCAATACGGGCGGTATCAATATCCGGGTGACTTTTGAAGTCGGTACCAACGTACACATTGCGGCATTGAATGTACAAAACAGGGTAGGGATTGCTGCTCCTTTGCTGCCGGCTGTGGTGAGCAAATTGGGACTAACCGTGAGGGCAAGCAATACAAGCCAGCTGATGCTGGTAGCCATCTATTCACCCAAGGGCACCCATGATATTACCTTCCTGGACAACTATACCAATATATTCATTGCCGATGCCTTGCTACGGGTTCCCGGGGTTGGAGACGTGAGTGCGAGAGCGGACAATTTCAGCATGCGGGTCTGGATGGATCCGGATAAAATGGCATCCTATGGTTTGATGCCCAGGGATATCATCGATGCGCTCAATGCCCAAAACGTGTACGTGGCGGCAGGCTCGGCAGGTTCTCCACCGCAGTTGAATTCACAAACCCAGGAGTTGAGTCTCCTGGTAAACGGAAGGCTCAATAAAGCATCTGAATTTGATAAAGTGGTGGTCAAGACCATTCCCTCTACCGGACA
>Ga0206938_1158_pt1 | contig 15915 bp, 17 predicted proteins | sample Alteio_BWOrgHeat_12_FD_152918 | JGI IMG/M metagenome (GOLD analysis project Ga0206938, IMG submission 152918) | Enriched cells from forest soil in Barre Woods Harvard Forest LTER site, Petersham, Massachusetts, United States -... | ecosystem: Environmental > Terrestrial > Soil > Temperate forest >... | reverse complement strand
CGATTCCTTGGCCGCACCAGGAGAATCGTGTTGAACATAAAATGTAAGACCCCCATCAGCATCCCGTTTGAACTGCGGCAGCATCGGCGAATTCACTAGGTAACGGTTAATGGAATTGGCATATAACAAACTGGAGGGCAGTTTATACATGGTCAGAGACCAGAATGCATTGACCGGGGGAAGGTCGCCTTTATTAAAATGGACGGTGTAGCGATTGGCTCCGTTTAATAGCTGTCCTGATGAATCCCTGGTATAAGCCGGGTACATGGCTTCCTGTTTAGAATTTCCGAAGATGCCCAAAACAGCAGCAGCCATCCGATAGAGATAATTGTTCTTCAGGTATTCCCTTGTGCCAAAGCAATCACCTATGGTCACCTTACCTGTTTCAAAGTCATTTTGTTTAAAACTATTAAATTCTGCCCATGCATCTTCTATACCGCCCAGGACGGCGGTTCTCATTTCAGGGCTTAGTTTTGCCGTGTCAAAATCCATTCCTCCGCCTACATTTATTTTAGCAAACTGAATCATCAGATCTTTTTCCGTTGGATCTGTAGGACAGAATTTTAATATGAAATTCAATATACTGAAAAACTGTGGAGATTTGCGTTCTTCTTGCGGAGAGAGCGGGGTAATAAAATCAACGGGTGTTGTTTTAACAGAGTCAGCTTTTCCCAGAAAAGCTGAGAGTGTCTGCACTTTGTAGCCTGCCTGAATTTTCTTAACATTGACAATATCTGCAGAATTGAATAACTGAGTACGATAACCCGCCATCACAAATTCTGTTTCTGATCGGATTACTTTTGAAATTCCTTTGGGTGTTTCGCCATTCCATCCCGGACCGGCAACCAGAAAGCTGCCGCCTTTATTACCAGTGGTACGGGTACCTATATAGGCAAAATTAAACGTGTATCCGTCAATCAGCTGGACACTGAAGTATCTGTTTTTCTCAATCACAGGCACGGTGAGTATCATAGGTTCTCCACGCAGGTCTAATTCAGCAAAGCTGTAAGGTGTGTCGGAATTGGGTGTTTGAATTACGGTATCCTTAGGAGTAAAAACACGTGCCTCGCTATATAGATGATTTATCGGTGCTTTAAATTCAGAATTATTTCGATTTACAAAATAAGCATATTGAATTCGGTAGGCATCGACCATCGGAAAACCATATACGTATGCTTCTTTCACTATGGCTCTTAGCGAATCGGCTTTCGCATTATTTTCAGCCGATGATGTTGCAGTAGTATTTGACGAGTTCGAATTGCAGGATGTCAAAGATGCCGTCAAAATAACAGCGGTGAATAGAAAAATTTTCATGTCAACTAAGTTTGATGTTTAAATAAATCAGCGCGAAAAAAAACTGAAAAGGGATAGTTTTTCCCATTGAATCCATGCGTTTGGCACTCAAAGATGCAAAACCTGTAAAAGAGCCCTTGAAGCTACCTGCCATCCCAACGAGAAGTTACAAATAAATTGCGCAGCCAATATCCCTGATAACTGAATGTTTAGTAGAGCTAACCTGTCACCGGTGACCATGAATTGCGCGAAGGTCAACTTAACCCTAAGCCCAAGATAATCAATCGTTTATTGCAGATTAATCGACTGTTGATCGTTCTTGGATATAAATAACTTGGTGATCCGGATTTCATTTCGGCCGATTCCCTATCCAACCCAAAATAAACGTCTGTACAAAAAATCTCCAAGGCATGGCAACAATTGGTAATACGACCCATAAAAAAACGCGTGTCATGCCTTCCGCAGATGAGCCTATCAATTCGTTTTTTATCCAAAGGGGATAGGCCACAATAGCAAGCCAGGCTACTTTATATATGATCTCAAAAAACACAATAGGCAGCATCTTAAGAGGACGGAAAATGCCGATAATGGAAATAGTGGAGTAAGAGGCCCACATACACCAGGCCGCGGCATTCATATTGTCCCATGGACCTGTATGATTGTAAATATGTTTCCAGGAATCGGAAGCCACAAAAAAAACCATTAAAGTGAAAAGTAATCTAAGTAAATAGATATTTATTCTTGGAACGCCCTCGTAATGTTTATAGTCCCGCCTAAAAATATTAAATCCACTAAAGCGTGATGATCGTTGAACACTTTCTTCTACTTGACCGGGTGAACTGATCGATTGCATGATAAATTTTTTAGGCTAGTATAAAACGCAATTGACAAACAAACATATTGTAATTCATGATCACTTCAACCGATAACTTTTTCTGTATGATTGATCATCCACAAACATCATTACGTCAGCCATTTATAGAGTTAGAAGTTTTTCGCGAATTGCATGATGTTCATAAAAGTGTTGCATCGAATACAATAACTTTGACTATTAATCAACTCCAATTCAAAAATATTCATGGTCGATTTCCTACCATTTTGCAAACAGTTCTCTCCAATTGAAGATGAAGCTGCAGATGAATTAGTCCATTTGTCAAAAATAAAATCCTTTCAAAAAGGAGAATTACTGTTACAATCCGGCAAAGTTTGCAGTCATCTGTTTTTCCTAAACGAAGGCTTCGCAAAAATATTTTTTGTCAACGACAACAAAGAATTCATTATGCGATTCTTTCCGGAAAACGTAATGTTTACCGCATTCGCAAGTTATCTCACTCAAACCCCTTCAAATTATATGATTATGGCTTTGGAGCCAACAACAGTGACACTCATTAGGCGAAACGATATGGAAGATCTTTGTAAAAGACATCATTCCATGGAAACTTTTTTTAGAAAACTGGTCTCCATTGCAGCAGTTAAAATGACAAAGCGAATCAGCGAAATGCTTGAAAAAAATGCAACTACAAATTACAACCTGTTTGTAAAAGAAAATGGCGAGTTACTACAGAAAATCAGTCTGGGTGATTTGGCAAAATATCTTGGAATTACACAGCAATCCTTAAGTAGAATTAGAACTGTAAAATGATTATTTACCATTTGGTAAAATATTGCTGATTTGCATTCCATAATTTTGTGAGATACAAATAAAATCAATTATGGACGGAAAAAAACAACTTGGGCCATCGACCAAAATCACTCCGAAGTTCAGTTCAAAGTAAAACACTTAGCTATTTCAAATGTTTCTGGCCATTTCAAAAAATTTGCCGGCGACGCTCAAGCCGAAAATGATAACTTCAACAATGCCTTGATACACTTTGAAATTGACACCAATAGCGTGGATACGAATAATGCTGAAAGGGATAACCACCTTAGGTCACCTGCTTTTTTTGATACTGAGAACTTTCCAAAAATCTTGTTTAACGGAATATTAAAGGAAACGGACGGTGATTTTAATCTGGAGGGAGAATTAACTATTTTAAAAATGACTAAAATAATTAAGTTGGAGGTTCAATTTACAGGGAGTGGAATGGGAAGGTTTGGCGATACAAGAGCAGGGTTCGAAATTAACGGGAAAATCAATAGAAAGGATTTCGGGCTCAATTTTGGTCTACTCACAGAAGCAGGTAACCTGGTGGTAGGCGAAGACATTAAACTTCATTTTGACATCGAATTAATAAAACAAGAGCTGCCTTCTTCATAAACATTTTCTATAAAAAGATGTTTAATTTTTTTGAATGTATAAAGTGTGGAATTTGAATGCGGATTCAAATAAAGCTGCTTTTGTTTTGCAGTCATCCTTCAGTCTCAATCATTTCGTAACATACCCTTTCAAATTCATGTGGAATGATAATACTTTATCCGCAAATCAGGAAAACTTAACTTAAATATTCGGTTAGAAATAAATAGACAGGTCGGCATTTTCCCTAAATTTGGATCTTCATCATGATTTCTACCCTCCATAATAAAGACCTATCGGGTGTAGCATCACATTCTACGGAAACTTCCCGATCTCCACCACCAAATATTGAGGTGAAATTATTCCCTTCCTATGATTTCAATCAGAACAGATGATACTATGATTGAATGCAGGTTATGAATGACCATGAAGTTGATATATTTTCTAAAACGTAAATTGAAAATCATGGAAAATTTACTCATTATCACTTTTGGCAGCCGGTCAAAAGCAGCCGAAGGATTAGATAGGTTGACAGATCTGGATCAACTTGGTGATATTACTATATATAATTGCGTACTGGTCCAAAAAACAGGTCCCAATCAGTTTGAAATTATTGAACACAAAGGTCCCGATACGGAAGTCCTGCCTACCGCCGGCGCGATAGGTGGTGCAGTGATCGGTGCGATTGGCGGACCCATAGGTATGGCTATGGGAATGTTAACGGGTACAACGCTCGGCTTGGCTGATGAAGCAGACAGATTGGATTTTTCATCAGGCGTTCTCGACCAGGTTACCAAAAATCTTAGTGTCGGGAGATTTGCCATTGTCCTGGATGTCGAAGAAGATACGGAATCCATTGTAGATAGTTACATGAAATCCTCCGATGGAGACGTATTACGTACTGATATCGCTGATCAATACGAGCAGTATAACCAGGCCCAGGATGATGAATTTAAAAAAGAATTGGCTGCCGAAGAAAAATCTTTGAAAGCAGCCTTGGAGGCGGATAAAGCCACAATAAAACTCAAGATTGAAAAACTCAAACTCGAGCATGATCTGAAAGTTGTTAAATTAAAAGTAAGGACAGCAGTTAGAAAAAAACAATTAGAAAATAGAATTAAGACTTTTGACGACAAAATAAAAACGGCTGCGGCAGATACTAAAACCAAGTTGATGGCACATAGAAAAAAAGTAGCCGAGAAGCTCGCAAATTTTGAAAAAAAAGTAGACAAAGCCCTTGTATAAAACGTATTAGCTATTGCTTGATCTGACAGTATAGGAAAAATAACTTTTAGGGTCAGGATGTTTTTAACTGCTGGGGCAATTCTCCCAGCAGTTTTCTTTTCGATAGGTCACTAAATTCCTTTGTTCTAATTTTTCCGATTTGGAATATACATTCTGCGCAACATAACTATCCTCCGGTATAACCTACGGTCACCCTGTTTCAGTTCAACTGAGGAGAATTACTAGGAATTAGTCAATGGAGATTTGCACATTACTAATTCCCTTCCAATCGGAACTTGCTAATACAACAGATGTAGCTATCTGACGGGTAGGTATTGTCCAATATTTGCGAAGTACTAAATTCTTTTCATCTTCAGACAACAATCGAAAGCCATGGTTCTGATAAAATGTTATAGCCCAGCTTGCATCTACCCACGTACCTATTAAAACTGATGTACTGGATAGTGCATAAAGACTTGCGAGAAGCTTGCTCCCAATCCCTTTATTTCTTTTTTCCGTCCGGACATATGCATGCCTAATCAGTGTAACATCGCCCTTGAATTGTATTCCCATTACTCCCAGGGTCTCGTTTTGTTCTAAAAATTTCCAAAATTGAACGCCCTGATCAATTTGCCTTTTCAATTCATCCTCTGTCATGTAGGGTTCATGCCACATATCTTCGGGAATGATACCCTTATACGCCTGGGCCGCATCATTGATGATCTCATAAATCGTATTGAAATCCTCCTGTTCGCACTTACTTATCTCTCCATCATACAGTTGACTCTCCATTCATTGATTTTTGAGATTACTTTTAAGACAAGGCGAAATATTAAAGCTAAAAATTAGCTTTGAATACCCATTACTCTGTCCAAAATTAGCGATATACTTTGGTCAGGAGCCCAGTTTTGATTCAAATTAAATCGTTTTCGGCCGCCGTTTACAATTAAATATATCTCGTCAACCGAAAGTTGATTGTTATGAATTTGGTCGTCCGAAAAACAGAACATACCCATCTGCATCTTCTACTTCAAACCCCCTTAAATCATCACTATTGTCATGGATAGGTTTGCTAAATGCTACACCATTTGAATAATATTCTTCAAACAATATGTCTGGTTCTTTAGTAGAAATATATGCATCCCAAGGGGCCCATTCATGAAGTGTGCGATTGGGAACTGGTTTTACCTCAGAAGCAATTTCCTTAAGCATAATGGAAATATTGTCGCGACCAACAATAGCTCAAAAGGGGCCGTCATTAGGGCCCATATATCGGATTTCGAATCCGAGTTTATCTACATAGAAAGAAACCGAAGTCTTTAAGCTAGCGACAATAAAACAAGGCCAAATGGTTGTCAGGTTTGACATAGTTTACCTTTTGATGTTAAGAAAAGCAACCAGGCAATACAACTTTTCTAAATTTAAATAAAATGTACTGCCTCAAAGAAGAAAATCGTTTCGCCTCTTGAATTAAAAAGGCCGCCATCCGGGCAGCCTTTTTTTAAAAGAGATTTACATCAAGCTGATAAACCAATTACGCATGTACTGCCGCTTCCTCGACGGCTGTTTCAGCCAACTGTTTTGCAGCGCTCATTATAAAGTCAGCTATATCTTTTGGATGAGAAACCAGAGACGCATGGCTCGATGGCAATGAAATGGTGTTTGCATTGATTCGTTTGGCCATGAATTGTTCTGCCTCTGGGGGAACCATTCGGTCGTTCAATGAAACCTGGTACCAGCTGGGCAGGTTTTTCCAGCCTGCGTCGGTGGCCTTAGCTTCGAAGCATGCCACTGAAAGTGGCTTTTGAGTGCTGGCCATAATACGCGCTTCCGTTTTATCTACGTCTTGGCAAAAGTTATCCGGATACATTTTCCTGTCTATCCATAAAAATCCGTATTTATCTGGTCTGAAGGCGGCAGCACCGGGAGGAGCAACAGCACTACTTGCCGATAAGATCGAGAGACTTTCCCCCTTGTCCAAAGCAAAAGCCGCCAGATAGACGAGGCCTGTTGCATTCGGACACAGATGAGCCGCCTCGGTAATAACAGCTCCTCCATAGGAATGTCCGACGAGAAGCACAGGACCTGCAAGCGCTTCTGTGGCACGGCGCACTGTTTCCGCATCGTCTTCCAAAGAAACCAGTTTCAGCTGCGTTGCCACTGTGTTGTAGCCGGCTTCTGACAGGACCTGAATCACTTTGCTCCAACTGGACCCATCGGCCCATGCACCGTGCACGAGTAGAATGTTTTGTTTGATTGACATAAATAAAGTTTTAATTATTAAAAGATACTTTTTATCTAATGGGTTGACACTTTCCAGGTTGTTGCCTGTATTTGAAATTATTTTTTAAGTTCATTAAAGGAATGTGCGATTAAAATGAAGTGGGAAATCTTTGTCGCTCGTGGAAGGTGATTTCCTACTTAGTAAGATAAGACTTTACAAGGGTGGGAATATTAATGATTTGTCAATGTTTTATTGGATACAATTTTTTGTGTATACAATTTTCCCCACATCCAACGAAGACGAAGTAATTTTTTAAAGAATAGAATTTGTCAACCTGAAACGAAAGACTTAAAAAAAGTCACTAAAAGGCCTCTGCTGCCCCAATAAAAAATTTGAAATAATATAAATTAAATGATTATAACCACTTTTAGCCGACAATCAAAAAAAACACTATCTTAAAAAGTCATCACCCGCCTATATTTTTACAGAGCCTGCCCTCCCGAAACTTCAACGCGTTGTCCGTTTATCCAATATGCATCATCTGTGCAGAGAAATGCAATCACTCCTCCAATATCATCCGGTAAACCGACACGACCTAGAGCTGTAAGTCCTGCAATCCGTGCATTGATTTCTTTGTTGTCGCGGGTGCGACCGCCCCCAAAATCAGTTTCAATAGCACCTGGGGCAACTACATTCACCCTGATTTTCCTTTCACCCAATTCTTTTGCGAGATAGCGAGTAAGAATTTCAATAGCTCCTTTCATCGAAGCATAAACAGATGAACCTGGGAATGTAAGTCGCGCCAGGCCTGATGAAATATTGATAATTCCGCCTCCGTCATTGATGAATGGCAAGAATTTCTGCGTTAAGAAAAACACACCCTTGTAATGAATATCGAAAATGTCGTCCAATTGTTTCTCGGAAGTTTCGCTAGCCAGTGCATATAAGGCAGTTCCTGCGTTATTGATAAGAAAATCAATCTTTGGACTTCCTTGTTGCTTCTGTAAATACGCCGTTGCCTGATTAACAAAGTCTTCAAACCTACTTATTTGGCTTGTGTCCAACTGAAAAGCAATTGCTTTTTGCCCAAGCGATTCGATTTCGGATACAACCTTGTCGGCCGCTTCCTTGTTGGAGTTATAAGTGAGCATTACGTCAATTCCTTTTTTGGCAATTGCCAACGCCATATTTTTTCCAAGTCCCCGGCTGCCGCCTGTTATCAAAGCGACTTTATTTTTTGCGTTCATTGTATCTTTATTTTAATTTTTGAAAAAAAATCTAAGCCATTTCATGCATGTGACGATCAATAAATAGGAAACAAATTTGTCTCGAATTAGTTTAGGAAAATAAAAAGAATCGACCAAGTCTTAAATTTATGATATGAAAAATCAATGGCAGGAAGTCGTCCAACATATCAATAGCAATACAGGCAATGTCCCCACCCACCCCGGGCATCAAAACATGCTTTCTCTTTTTCAAACTTCCCCTTTGAACAACAACTGGCTATCTGGGACCAGGTATGGCGAAATGCTCATGGCTTTTGGGTGAGGGTGAAGGTGTACGCTTTCTTTTTTGGAGCGAAACATGAATAAACCCAGCGCTTTACAAGTTATGTGGCCAATCATCGTCAAATGGCAGGAACAGGTGGATGACTGGCCGCTATTGTCTCTCCGAATTCGAAAATCAGTTGATAATTTCCGCTTTTGAGTCTGTCTTTATATCAGCAATTTTCTCGCGCCATTTTTTAAGTTCTTCAGGTGCTAGTCTTACCCAATCTGCTACTTCGCCGACTATTTTCAAGGGTTCGCGGCTACGGTAAGAACGGGTCGGGTTTCCAGGAAACTTTTTATCCGTGACGTTGGGGTCGTTCTCAAAGTCTCCTGTTGGTTCAACGATATAGACACGCTCATCGCCATCCATCCCCTGAGCCAGTTCTGCGGCAAGTCCCGCTCCTTTAATCAAGGCTGTAAAATAAATGTGATTCATGATAACCTCAGGTTTGTAATTTGACTTGAATCCGGCTTTCAGCAAATCGCCAATCAGCAAAACCGCTTTTGTCCCGTGATAAAAGGGACCGATGTCTGTAATAATTTCGCTCATGGTGAACAAAAATACAAATTGAAAACAACTGAGTGCCCAATGATCACTAGAAAATGACTAACCGGAAATTTTGATTCTGAAATTACCTGATATTTTATGAGCCGTGTTGTTTGAATCGAAATAGTCCACGTCAAGCCAGCCTTCCATTATTCCATTGGCAACGCCATCGTTTCTATAAATAGTCAATTCGGGATCAGCACCATACTGGCAGGTGACTCCATTAACTATAAGGGGTTCACCCTGAGAAAACACACCGTAATAGTCCCCCAGAATCCACATTGAAAATGAAATTCCATTTGTACCATCTGTTATGGTTATTTCAATATCGCCGGGAATTGGTTTTGCAGTTAAAATGGGTGAAGACTGGTCCAGGCTACCGCTAAACGTTTGTGAATGTCCGTCTATCTGAAAATTACAGTACAAATAGTTCGCGTCGGTACAGGAATAAAAATTCTCCTGCAATCTTTTTACATTTTTTATATACTGGGAACCCAAGCAGGTATTTGTTATGAATGCCGTATCACCTCCGGCGTGAACGAAAGCAAGGGTAGTGAGAGAATAATCATTGTTAAGCCAGTTGGCTGTTTTAAATGTTCCGTTTGTTACTGGCACAACGTAATTGTCTTTTGCATTTTTTTGCGAAATGAGCACGAGGCCATTGCCAAAAGATGATCCATCACAGTTATATACATTGCCTTCCAGTGTGCCTATGTCGATTCTGTCAGGCAGTACTACTTTTTTAGTGGAGGCCATGGAAAAACTTCCGATACTAATGTCGGGTATCTGGATGTTTGAATAGTTGTAAAAATGATCGTTGATGATATTGAAATATAGATCCTCACCGGTGGGCAAAAGAACCAATGCATTTCCGTCCATATCCGTCCTGCCTTCCGCGAATTCGGTAGTACTGTTTTTTACAACAAATCTTGTATTAGGCAACGCAATATCATTGGATGTTCTTAGTTGCAGTTTGATATATACTGCATCCCTGGGTTTAGCAAAATTAAGCGCACCGAAATCCTGGGTTTCTGTTTCATAAAATCCATTTCTTTTATAAGCCATTCCGTTTTTTTGCCAGTATAAATTATTCGCATGAGGTAGTCCTCCCGGGTCAAGCGTGAAATGCCAGGTTTCGATACTATCCGGAGCGGTAGCTATCCGATCAGCCGGAATAGGCATCCGCAGGACTACTTCCTTTTCGTAACGGATGGCAGGCGAAATAACATTACAATTGCAGGAAGTCAAGATTGGATTTATCTGGTATATGCCGTAGGATTCAAGAAACCACCGCCTGCCGTTTTGGTCAGCAAATGGAAGGCTGGGTTGGTTTAAAGCAAATTCAGGGACGGATGGATCCAGATAATTTACCAGGAAAGAATAGTTCATGGCAAGGCCCGACTTGTCAAAGGCTTTGTCAGGAAATTCTATTGATCCATTCCCAGGTAATGTTAAAGTGGCCCCACCGCCCAGGTTAGCAACATTTCCGGCATCCACATAGTGGGAATAGCCGAAGTTTACATAGTCTTTACTACTCCCTCCGGCATTGAAACCTTTGTATTGAACCGGTTCACTGCGAGGAATCAGCGTAGACTCTATGCCCAGGTGAGAAAGGTATTTATCGACCACCTGAGGGCCTGCATAAAAATATCCGAAGGATGGTTGATAGTCAGGACGAAATGTTTGATCTCCATAGTAGCCAAACATCTCAAGGGGATTGCTTACCTGATCGTCACCGACAACGAATACAGCCACCTGAGTAGTAACCAGTTCTGGCAGCATTATGGGCGTATAACTTGAATCCATTCCCTGGTTGGCACCAGTTACGTTGGTTTTCCTACAGGAAAAACAGGCTAAGAAAACTAAACTGATAAAAAGAGTCCGAGTGAGGAGCAACGTTATTCTCATACGCTAGAGTTGGATAGCTACGGACAAATAACGTATAAAATACTCTCATAGTATCTCTTAAACCGGTTTCCGGGCATCATAAAAAATGGCCCCTAAAACAACTTTTTTCAGGAGGAAAAACGCTGGCTTATCTGTTCCTACGATCAGGGGCCGGGCAATGATGATTGAGAGCAATTCCTGGCTTATGGCCTAACCAAACATCACCCAATATCTTTCAAATAATTTTTCAATGCCAAATACACTCCATTGGTCCAACCAAATCCCTCCTGACTTTGGTATTCGCCGCCACCGGCCAATTTCGTTGTATCCACGACGTCGTATTTTTCCATCATTTTGCCAGTCGAAGCAAACACTTTTTCATTGAGAGAAACCCAGTTTTGGGCGATCGTTTTAGCTAAATGTTCTTTACCAAAGTTTTGCAGACCCTTTACGGCAATCCACTGCAAAGGCGCCCAACCGTTAGGCCAATCCCATTGTTGGCCGCTAGCAATCGTGGTAGTGACCAATCCCCCTGGTTGCAATAAATATTTTGTGACGGTGGTGGCCATCTGATCGGCTTTATTCTTAATAAAAGGGCTGTCTTTTTCGGCAATAAACAATGGAGTTAAACCCGCTGCAGAAATCTGGTCAACTATGGATTTTTTTGCCCAATGATAATCGGTAAAGAATGAATATTTTTCGTTCCAGCAATATTTTATGATGGCCTCGAGTCTTTTTTTTGCTTTCGTTTCCAGACTTTGCGATTCGCTTATTTTACCATCCAGCGAATAGCCTTTCGCCAATACTTTTTCTAATTTATATATCAAACAATTCAGGTCAACCGGGATGATGTTTGTGGATTCAATGGTGGCAATGTTATGATGGTCCGCGAACCAACGTGTGCTGAAATCCCAACCGGATTCGGCAGCTGCCCTGATATTGGTAAAAAATTCTTCCGGAAGTTGCGCACTCATTTTACTGGAATGCACATCTTGGGAATAGCTTTCCGGTCTTGGGGTCGGACTTTCGTCAAAATAACGGTTAAGTATTTCACCGTCTTCTAGTTTTACAGTACGAAGGTTTGCCCCAACTCGCTCGCTGGCACCCAACTGCCAAAAATCATACTCTCTTTGCAGATCCCGCAGATATTTTAGATAAATGCGATCGTCGTTTTTTGAATTAGCCAACAATTCCACCATCAAAGCGAAAAATGGCGGTTGACTACGGCTTAAATAATAAGTGCGATTGCCATTGGGAATATGTCCGACGTTTTGAATAAGGTAAGAAAAATTATTTACCATATTCTCAATCATATCCACATAACCATGCAGATGTAAACCCAACATAGTAAAATAACTGTCCCAATAATATATTTCACGAAACCGGCCGCCGGGTACTATAAAAGGATGAGGCAAGGCAATAAGCGAGCCTTTGGGTTCCTCTCGTTGTCGGGTAAGTACAGACCATAACTGCCGGATATGCTGATCGACGGATTGGTGAATATCGCTTTTAAAATTGCTGGCAATCTCGATCGGCAAATCAAAATGCGTCAGCACAAATTCCTTTAAATTAAAAAGAGGAAGATCTTTTTGATCCAGATATTTCTGCAGTATTACAGGAATTTCACTCTTTGGCAGACAGTCAACAAAGGTTTTCCCGTCTTCGAAAACTTGCTTCATTTGCACATCCTCAAAAAGTGGATGACAATCAAATATATTGACTCTGTTTACCATTTTTAAGATCTTTATTTTTATTAATGACCGCCGCCAGTAAACTCTATTTTTGTATTGGACTTCTTTTGAATTTGATAGAAGAAAAACAAGCAGATCATCAATACGCTCATTGGTATGAGTGAAAAATAAAAAGCTTTTTGTCCTCCGATATTTTTAAACAGATAACCTACCAGTCTGGATCCGAGTGTTCCTCCGACAGCAGAGAAAAAAACAAGTAAAGATGCCATCGGACTATGAAACATTTTCTCCGTAGCGCTTAATACAAATGAATTTACCAAAGGATAAATGGGCGCAAGAAAAAAACCGATCAAAGGAAAAACGTATGCGATCACGGGAACATCTTTCAATGAAATAATCTCCTTGGGCTGAAGGTTTTGTGTTTGAGGTAAAACGAGCAAAACCATCAAAGCTGCGCCGATTAAACAGAATGCCAATATTATCAGCCAATCTATTCTTTTAACAAGCCGGGATGAAACATATCTTCCCAGTGCAATGGACAGCATCAGAATGATCGCCATATAAACACTCGTCTTTTCGGGGAGGTGTAGGACTTTCTGATTAAAAGTAGGCAGCCAGCTCATAATACCCTGTTCGGTCATCACATACATAAAAGCGGCAATTGCAAATAAAAGTACCAGGGGCCTTTTCAACAATTTGATCATCTCCAAAAAATCGTTACCGATACTTGTACCCGGTATCTCATATTTTATTTTAAAATCCGAAAAAAACAAAATGCCAAATGAAACGAGGACCATGGCTGCCAATAACAAATAGATCCGCAACCAGGCATCCGGATTAATATCACTGTAAAAAAGCGGAAATATGACAAAACCGGAAGCAATTCCAATCATAAAAAAACTCTCAATGGAAGTCAGTACACTCTTGTGTTCCTTATCATTATTCGTAACGAGACCAATCATCGAATAAACGGAAACTTTAATAACAGCGAATGAAATACCCACGCAAGCAAAAAGGATTCGTACGGATGTAAACGAATTGCCAAAATACATGCCGATACAGCCAAAAAAAACCAGCGCAAGTGCGATCAGCATTCCCCTCTTATATCCGAGTCTGGGCAATAAGGATCCAACCAGAAAAGAGACGAACGCAATGGAAAGGTCTTTAAATGCTTCCAGCGAGCTGGCCTTCAATTCATCCACGTGATAGGTGTTAATGGATTTTTGGATAAGAATACCTACGCTATTCAAAAGGATAGCAAAAACAAAATAATTCAAATAAAGAGAAACCTTGATTTTTGAATTTGTGGACATAGCAATCAGTTAAGTTGTGATTCAAATATACCTAAATGATGGTACCCAACCTCTAAAACAGTACCTGTAGCTTACCGATACGGAAATCACCATTATTTGATTTAACCAAAGATGTTTATTAATCATTCGTCAGGCGAATATGCGATGGCGTTACCAGTTGGAGTCAGCCTTGCTATCGGCTAAGAGCCTTTGCCTTGCTCAAAACCATATCGTATTGCCGATTCAAGTATATGAATATTTATATCTTTCAGCGCTTTGAACTTAACGCAATACCCAGTCACACTTGCTTTACCTAGTTTCTCTCCAAATGTTTTGGCTAAGTATGTCTTATCTTTTATACCAAGGATATAGACGGAGATTCCGGTTTTGTTCGCACTCAAACCAATTTGATAAAACTCCCTGGTTGTTCCATCAGCATATTTTATTGTGTAAAATCCATATCCTATATTGGGGTTACTAACCGTTTTATTATCACTGTTTTTGCCATCGAGGAACCATAATTTGCATGCTGGTGATACCTGAAGTATGAGCTGATGCAACACTTGCATGTCACTGCGTTTTGGTTCAGGTTGACTGGTAATATATTTTTTGATTTGATCCTCTACTTTCATATAGATAAAATTAATGGTCGTTTTTATTGCGTTTTCAAATTCCGGGTAATTTTTATCCGGCCCTTTAAGGTTAGCATAGTAGCTATCGGGATGTCGCTAGCACACTAATTTATGATTTTAGGCGCTTCATTTATAAAGATAATTACCTTGATACATTCTTATCCGGCATAGTCAATTTTGTATTGTTCAGCCGTAAACAGCCACAAGGGTTTCCGATTAGATAGTCTTGATTTTAAAGTGTTTATCGTGCAGAATTTGACCTAGAAATCCAGCTCTTCATCCCCTGGGGACAAATGATCTATCTGGATGGAGGTCTTATACTTGCTGGGATGGTACGTTCAATGGTGCTAACTAGTCCGTTGGAAACTTTGTGTGGATTATCTCTTATATTGACGAGTCCGCCAAGGCACAGACGATGAAAGGCGGCGTAGTATCAGTGCCTTAAGTTTCTCTTGTTTTTCGCAATGGCGCCATTCCATGTGATTACAGTATCATTGTATTCCAAAGTAACGCTAGGCATTGTCCAGCTCCATGCAACATTTTTAAGGCTTGTACGACATTAGGAAGGATCCACTGCACAACCGGTAAAACATACATCGATGTTCAAAAACTATTTCAAGACTGCCTGGAGAAATATCTGGCGGCATAAGGCCTATTCGTCCATCAATATTTTGGGTTTGGCTATTGGCATCGCGGGATGCATGCTGATCCTCCAGTACGTCTCCTTTGAATTGAGCTACGAAGATTTCCAGCAGCATAAGGACCGTATTTATAGGGTGCAGCAGGACCGTTATGATAATGGTAAAATCAGCACGCAATGGGCGGCCGGCGCTTACGGGGTAGGCAACGCTTTCAAGGCAGCAATACCTGAAATAGAAGATTATGTGAAGGTGATACAAAACGACCGGGTGACTGCCGAAGTCAGGAATCAGCCGGTAAAAATTGAAAAGGTATATTTCACCAGCGTTTCTTTCTTCAACATATTTACTTATCCCCTGATCGCCGGTGACAAAACCACGGCGCTGAAGGAACCATTCACTGCAGCGCTGTCAGCCTCCACTGCGATCAAACTTTTCGGCACCACGAATGTTGTGGGGAAGCCCCTGGAGTTGAATCGTAATAGCAACTACCGTATCACGGCAGTATACCGTGATGCGCCTGTCAATACCCAATTAAAACCTGACATCTTGTTATCCTATGCCACTTTCCAAAAATGGACAACCGACTCTGCCGGAAATGGTCCGGAAACCGCCTGGCAATGGGATGGATGTCTTACTTACTTGTTGTTAAATAGGGGCGTAAATCCCGCTCTGGTGGAAATGAAAATGCTCCCGGTAGTAAA
>Ga0206938_1163_pt1 | contig 15926 bp, 12 predicted proteins | sample Alteio_BWOrgHeat_12_FD_152918 | JGI IMG/M metagenome (GOLD analysis project Ga0206938, IMG submission 152918) | Enriched cells from forest soil in Barre Woods Harvard Forest LTER site, Petersham, Massachusetts, United States -... | ecosystem: Environmental > Terrestrial > Soil > Temperate forest >... | reverse complement strand
CCTTGGCAAAGTAAAAAGTATGCTGGAAGGCGTGGTTACCGAAGGTACCGGAAAAAATGTGATCAAAAACTCCTTGTACACGGTGGCCGGCAAAACCGGTACTGCCCAGATTGCAAATAACGCAAAAGGATATGGGGCAAAAACTTACCAGGCCTCGTTTTGCGGGTATTTCCCTGCAAATCACCCTAAATACTCCATGATAGTGGTTATTAACCACCCAACGCAGGGTGATTACCTGGCAGCTAAAGTTGCCGGCCCTGTTTTCAGGGAAATTGCCGACAGGGTATACGCAAGCGATCTGGACATTAACCAGGCTGCACCGGTGCATTACGTTGGAAATACCAATTTACCCCAAATAAAAGGGGGTAACGTGAAGGCGCTTAAACAGGTTTATACAAAGCTTGGTGTAAAACCATTATATGCGTCAAATTCATCAACCAATAGTGTGGATACCAGCAACGGGATTCCATACGAAGAAACAACTTATAAAAGTGGGGTAGTGCCTGCGGTAAAAGGGATGGGATTGAGCGATGCCTTGTATTTATTAGGGAATGCCGGATATAAAGTGACAGTGCGCGGCAGCGGTGCAGTGATCAATCAATCAGTAGCTGGCGGAAGTATAGTGCCTAAAGGGTCAAAAATATTAATCGAATTGCAATGAAGTATTTAAGCGAAATAATTGACGGGCTGGCTTTCACCGAATTACAGGGAAGCGCTGATATTGAAATATCGGCCGTGGTTTTTGATTCGCGGAAGGTTATTCCCGGATGCTTGTTTGTTGCGGTTAAAGGGACCGTTTCTGATGGACACGATTACATTCTGCAGGCCGTTAATGATGGTGCCGTAGCCGTAATTTGTGAAGAATTACCCGCCCGTGTAACCGGCGAAGTCGACTTTTTAATGGTTGCCGATTCTGCTATCGCTTTAGGTATAGTATCTGCGAATTTTTATGACAACCCCTCTGCAAAATTAAAATTGGTTGGTGTAACCGGCACTAACGGAAAAACCACCATTGCTACATTACTTTATAAGCTGTTCCGCGACCTTGGTTACAAATGCGGGTTAATATCTACGGTAGAAAACAAGATAAACGACGAGGTTTTCCCATCTACCCACACAACACCGGATCCTGTAGAATTGCAGCGGCTGATGAGTGATATGGCAGAGCAGGGATGCGATTATTGTTTTATGGAGGTAAGCTCACATGCTATCGCGCAGCACCGTATTGCAGGATTGAAATTTGGAGGGGCCATCTTCTCAAACCTTACCCATGATCACCTGGATTACCATAAAACATTTGAGAAATACCTTAAAGCTAAAAAGTCCTTTTTTGATGACCTGCCTTCAAATGCTTTCGCCCTTACAAATGGCGATGATAAAAATGGCAATGTGATGCTGCAAAATACCAAAGCCCATAAAAAAACCTATGGGCTTAAAAGCATGGCCGATTATAAGGCCCGCATACTCGAAAATCAGTTTGAAGGCTTGTTACTGCAGATAGACAATGAAGAGGTCTGGTTTAAAATGGTGGGCACCTTTAACGCCTACAATTTGCTGGCCGTATATGCCGCTGCCATGCTGCTTGATCAGGATAAAACCAAAATATTAACCAGCTTAAGCAAGCTTACAGGGGCAAGGGGCCGGTTTGATTATATCGTGGCACCAAATAAAATAGTAGGTATTGTTGATTATGCCCATTCGCCGGATGCTGTTCAAAATATATTAAGTACTGTTCATGATATCCGTAAAGGAAATGAAAAAGTGATCACAGTAATTGGTTGCGGTGGCGACAGGGATAAAACAAAACGGCCGATAATGGCTAAAACAGCTTGCGAATGGAGTGATAAAGTGGTTTTTACCTCAGATAATCCCCGGAGTGAAGATCCGGCACAGATCATTAAAGAGATGGAAGAAGGGGTCGATCCTGCTTTTAAACGACACACTCTAAGCATCGCCGACCGCCGCGAAGCCATTAAAACGGCTTGCATGCTGGCGCGTCCCGGAGATATTGTGGTAGTTGCAGGTAAGGGCCACGAAAAGTACCAGGAGATAGCGGGTGTAAAACATCACTTTGACGATATGGAGGAGTTGGTGGAGATTTTTAAAGAAATGAGCTAACGCGATGTGCAGATATGCAAATGTGCGGATGTGCAGATGAGGGAAATAGATGATTTATTGATGGAATGATAAAATAAATTAGAGAATGAGTGATAAACCGAATTTAATAGTTGATCTGACTTTTAATTTCTCTTTGAAAATAATCGCTTTTACCGAAAAGCTTGAAGAAAAGAGGAAATTCAATATGGCAAATCAGCTTTTTAAAAGTGGTACATCAGTAGGTGCAAATGTTCGTGAGGCTCAAGGCGCTGAAAGTAAAAATGATTTTAAGCATAAATGTAAGGTAGCTTATAAGGAAGCAGAAGAAACGGAGTATTGGTTGAACTTATGTAAGCATGCCGAAAGTTATCCTTTTGAACAAGACATGCTTGATGATATACAATCAATTATGAGAATATTAGGTAAAATAATTTCATCAACTAAATAAAAAAATGTGCAGATGTGCGAATGTGCAGATGTGCGGATGAAATGAAAAGGCAATTTGAAAAAAATAATTTAATAATTAAAAAAGTGATTATAAAATCTGCACATCTGCATATCTGCACATTTACACATCAATAATCAGCACACAAAGTATGTTATACTACCTATTCAATTGGCTTAATAAAAACTACACCATTCCGGGAGCTGGGGTATTTCAGTATATCACTTTTCGGATGGCCATGGCAGTAATTACATCGCTGATTGTGACTACAGTTTTTGGTCGCCGGCTGATTGATTACCTGCGTTACAAACAGGTGGGCGAAACCGTGCGAAATTTAGGACTGGAAGGCCAGATGCAAAAAGCCGGTACGCCAACCATGGGCGGTATCATCATTATCCTGGGCATATTGGTGCCAACCTTGTTATTTGCCAAGCTTGACAATATTTATGTAATAATGATGATTGTAACCACAGTTTGGCTTGGTGCGATAGGTTTTTTAGATGATTACATTAAAGTATTTAAGAAGAACAAAGAAGGTTTGGCCGGCAGGTTTAAAATCATCGGGCAGGTTGGACTTGCTTTATTTATTGGTTTTACCATGTATTCAAATCCTGATATCATCATCAGGCAGGAAGTTAAATTGCCAACAATTGCTGATGCACCCGTTGGCTTTCACATGCGCGGCAACACACCGGTTTATACCCAGGATGTACGGTCGACAAAAACTACGATACCATTTTACAAAAATAATGAGTTTGATTATGGCAAAGTATTAAAATTCATAGGAGCTGATACGGATCACTATTCGCTGTTGGTATTCATGTTCTTTGTGATCATTATCATCACGTTTATATCAAACGGCGCAAACATAACGGATGGCATTGATGGCCTGGCGACGGGTACCTCGGCCATTATTGGCGTTACGCTTGCCATACTTGCCTATGTGTCGAGCAATACGGTAATAGCCGATTACCTCAACATTATGTACATCCCGCAATCGGGCGAAATGGTTGTTTTTGCAGGGGCCTTTGTAGGTGCCTGTGTGGGTTTTTTATGGTACAATTCATATCCGGCGCAGGTGTTTATGGGTGATACAGGAAGTTTGGCCATTGGCGGTATCATTGCGGTTTTTGCCATCATGATCCGCAAGGAACTGATCCTGCCGCTTTTGTGCGGGGTATTCGTTGTCGAAAATCTTTCGGTTATCATCCAGGTGTCGTGGTTTAAGTTTACCAAACGGCGGTTCGGAGCAGGGCGAAGGGTATTCCTGATGGCGCCGCTTCATCATCATTATCAAAAAAAGGGATTTCATGAAGCCAAGATCGTAACGCGGTTCTGGATCATCGGCATCCTGCTGGCTATAGTGACGATTATAACGCTGAAGCTTCGCTAGTGAATTAGAGATTAGTGATTGGAGATTAGAGTTTAGAAAGAGGAAATAAATAAATAAATGCAAATGACTATGGTCCATGGACTATGGTCAAAACAAATCGGTGGAATCAATAAATACAAATCGGTGAAATCAACAAACAAAATAGTTATTCTCGGTGCCGGTGAAAGCGGGGTGGGAGCGGCATACCTGGCGCAGCAGCAGGGGTATGATGTTTTTGTTTCGGATTTTGGGGCTATTGCTGATAATTATAAACAACAGTTAGTTGATTGGAATATCCGCTTTGAGGAAAATAAGCATACAGAAGAAGAAATATTAAAAGCTGGAGAGGTAATTAAAAGCCCGGGCATACCCGATAAGGCGCCGGTAGTTAAAAAGGTCAAAGAAAAAAATATCCCGGTTATTTCCGAAATAGAATTTGCCGGCAGGTATACTGATGCCAAAATTATAGGCATTACTGGTTCGAATGGCAAAACAACTACCACCAGCCTAACTTACCATATCCTGAAAAATGCAGGGTTAAACGTTGGCCTTGCCGGGGAACATCGGTAAAAGCTTTGCCTACCAGGTGGCAACTGAAAAATTTGATACTTACGTACTGGAGCTAAGCAGCTTTATGCTGGATGATATGTATCAGTTTAAAGCCGACATAGCCGTACTGCTCAATATTACGCCAGATCATTTAGACAGGTATGAATATAAACTGGAAAACTACGCGGCATCAAAGTTTCGGGTTACCCAAAATCAAACCGCTAACGATTATTTTATTTACTGTGCCGATGATCCTGAAACGATAAAAGGTATGGCAGAGCGAAGCTTTGCTGCACAACTATTACCATTTTCTATCCAAAAAAAGATTGAACCGGGAGCATATCTCGAAAACGACAATATTGTCATAAACATTCACCAACAACATTTTCAAATGTCCATAACAGAATTGGCCCTCCAAGGAAAGCACAACGTATATAACTCGATGGCATCGGGTATTGTGTCAAAAGTGCTCGAACTACGTAACCCTGTAATAAGGGAAAGCATGGGGAACTTTAGAAGTATTGAGCATAGGCTTGAGTCGGTTGGTAAAATATCCGGCATCAGCTTTATCAACGATTCTAAGGCGACTAACGTAAACTCCACCTGGTATGCCCTTGAAAGCATGACCTCGGATGTAATACTGATCCTTGGCGGTGTGGATAAGGGGAATGATTATTCCATGTTAAAGAGCCTGGTGAAGCAAAAGGTGAAGGCAATTGTCTGCCTCGGCAAGGACAATAAACGAATCCACGATGCTTTTGAGGATGTTGTGGATGTAATAGTGAATACCTATTCGGCCCAGGAAGCAGCCCAGGTGGCTTATCACCTGGCAACCAAAGGCGATACGGTACTGCTATCACCAGCTTGTGCAAGTTTCGATCTGTTTAAAAATTACGAAGATCGCGGCAGGCAGTTTAAACAGGCAGTGAAGGAACTTTAGGATGTGCGGATGTGCAAATATGCGAATGTGCAGATTTTTTAATTTGAATATGTGCTGATTTGAAAATTTGAAAATGAAACAAATGTTGTAGAAATTATAAGGGCTAAGCGCGAATTTGGCTATGAACCATGGTCAAAATCGGTGAAATCAAAAAATAATCGGTGAAATCAAAAAAGACAAATGAACAGAATACTAAATAATACGAAAGGCGACCGGTGGATCTGGCTGATAGTGATTTTGCTTTCGGTTATTTCCATGCTGGCTGTTTATAGCGCTATAGGTACGCTTGCCTTTAAGCGCGGTGTAGGTGCCGAGTCAATCTTGATGAAACACCTGGCGATGATTGTGGGCGGCATTGCGCTGATGTATATTTCGCATAAATTGGATTACCGGTATTACCGCGGGATCTCAAAATTGTTAATGATCATCACATTACCATTATTGGTTTATACACTGTTATTTGGCAGCCATGTAAATGATGCCAGCCGGTGGATTGCTATTCCGGGCACAGGTTTAAGTTTTCAAACATCCGATTTAGCAAAGCTTGCCCTGATCACCTACCTGGCACGTACCTTATCCATTAAACAGGAAAATATAAAGGATGTAAAACAATCCTTTATCCCGATAATGGGCGCGGTTTGTGCTGTTTTTATATTGATAGCGCTGGCAAACCTTTCAACTGCGCTGATGCTGTTTGGCGTTAGTATCCTCTTGCTTATCATTGGCCGTATCAGCATCAAACAAATCGCGGTAACCTGCCTGGCCGGCGGAATGTTGCTGGCGGGTGTTGTGTTTTTAGGCCCGCGGCATAAAACGTACGTTTCCAGGATCCATGCATTTATGCACCCGGAAGTCGCCAACCCTGATAAATCATTTCAGTCCGATCATGCCAAAATAGCGATTGCTACCGGCGGTTTTTTTGGAAAAGGTGTGGGAAAAAGCGACGAGATCAATTACCTGCCCGAAGCTTATTCAGATGAGATCTACGCCATTATTGTTGAGGAGTACGGCATATTTGGCGGCCTGGTATTGATTGGCATTTATTTGTTTTTGCTCTACCGCTGCATAAAAATTGTGACGAAGGCGCCAAAAGCATTCGGGGCACTGCTGGCAGCCGGTTTGAGTTTTAGCTTAACGATACAGGCATTTGCAAATATGGCGGTGGCAGTGGGGTTGGGGCCGGTAACAGGTATCCCTTTACCCCTGGTGAGTATGGGCGGCACATCTATCTTATTTACAAGTATAGCATTTGGCATTATCCTGTCTGTAAGCCGGGACATTGAAGAACCAAAGAAGGTAATAGTTGGAGAGATAAGGGAAGTAGCCGTAGCTTGATTTCGGATTTCGGTCCGCCCATTGGCGGATCGGATTTAGTTATGTGGTGTAAGGAAAAATTGGAAAAGAGTATTAATAGTTCATCGGTGAAATCAAAATACCATCGGTGAAATCATGAATTAATAATAAATCGGTGAAATCAAAAAAAATCATCATTAGTGGCGGAGGTACCGGGGGGCATATTTTCCCGGCTATCGCTATTGCTAATGCGCTTAAAAAGCTCGATCCAGCTACCGAAATATTATTTGTTGGCGCCAATGGCCGTATGGAGATGGATAAGGTACCGGCTGCGGGCTATAAAATTATTGGATTGGATATCCAGGGTATTCAACGCAATTCCATATGGAAAAATGTGATGTTCCCTGTAAAACTGGCCAATAGTGTTCGCAAAGCAATCGGTATCATCAAAGATTTTAAACCGGATGCTGTAGTGGGGGTCGGCGGTTACGCTTCGGGCCCGATATTGTATGCTGCTTCGCTGAAAGAGATCCCCTATTTGATCCAGGAGCAAAATTCATACGCCGGCGTCACCAATAAATGGCTTGGCAAAAAAGCGCAGAAAATATGTGTGGCTTTTGATGGCATGGAAAATTTTTTCCCTTTCGGCAAAATCCTCAAAACCGGCAACCCTATCCGCAGGGATTCGGTTAACATCGGCGGCAAGCATATGCAGGCGCTTGAATTATATAAACTATCTGCCTTTAAAAAAACCATACTGGTAATTGGCGGAAGCCTGGGGGCGCGCACATTGAATAGCAGCATCATGGCCGGGCTTGATAAGATTATTGATGCTGATGTACAGGTGGTGTGGCAAACAGGGAAATTCTACTACAAAGGTATTATTGAAAAGTTGGGTGAAAATTATCATCCCGATATCAGGATAGTGGAATTTCTGAACCGTATGGACCTTGCTTACGCTGCGGCAGATATAATCATATCCCGTGCCGGAGCAGGTACCATCGCTGAATTATGCATGGTAAAAAAACCAGTGATACTGGTGCCTTCTCCAAATGTTGCCGAAGATCATCAAACAAAAAATGCCCTGGCCCTGGTGCACAATAATGCAGCGGCTTTTATAGCAGACAGGGACGCCGAAGCAAAATTGGTTGATAAGGCGCTGGAGCTTTTAAATGATAAAACAACACAAAAAGCATTAAGTGATAATATCGGCAAAATGGCCATGCCCGATGCTGATGAAGTGATAGCAAAAGAAGTAATGAAATTAGCTCTTGGATCATAGTTCATGGTTCATAGCCGAAGCGCATTCATGTAATTGGATGCAATTAGTGTCAATTAATAAAGTACTGCGAAGATGCATTCGTGTAATTCGAATCAATTCGTGCAATTAGTGTTAATAAATATGGAACTGAGCAATATAAAACGTGTTTACCTTGTTGGAATCGGCGGCATAGGCATGAGTGGCCTGGCCCGGTATTTCCATCATTTGGGATGCGTTGTTTGCGGATACGATAAAACATCGACAGAGTTAACAGGCGACTTACAAAAAGAAGGCATACCGGTAATTTTTGATGACAATTCTGGCTGGATACCTTCAACTTTTCATACGCCTGATGAAAGTACGCTCATCATTTTTACGCCGGCTGTTCCAAAGGATTCGGTTATCCTGAATTTCTTTAAGAACAGCGGCTTCAAACTGTTTAAGCGTTCGCAGGTATTGGGGATCATCAGCAGGGGGATGTATACGGTGGCTGTCGCAGGTACACATGGTAAAACCACAACTTCAACCATGATCGCCCATATCCTTAAAGATTCAGGTAAGGATTGCTCTGCTTTCCTGGGTGGTATTTCAACCAATTACCATACAAATGTACTGTACGGAAAAAACAATATTGTGGTGGTGGAAGCCGACGAGTACGACCGTTCATTTTTAACGCTGCACCCTGATATTGCGGTCATCACGTCGATGGATGCCGATCACCTGGATATTTATGGCGACAAGGATCACCTGGCGGATTCGTTCAGGTTATTTGCTTCGCAGATAAAACCCGGCGGGCAGCTCATTCACAAAATAGGTCTGCCGCTTGAAACCGGTTTAACGTACGCCGTTGAAACAGAGGCAGATGCACACGCATCGAATATCCGCATTGAAAACGGTGATTTTTATTTTGATTTTACCAACGGTAAAGTAAGTATCCACGACATTAAATTGGGTATTCCGGGTACGCATAATGTTGAAAACGCAGTGGCGGCTATCGAATCGGCTTTAATGCTGGATATTTCTCCGGAGGCTATAAAAAGCGCCCTGGGCTCATTTGCGGGGGTGAAGCGCCGTTTTGAGTATATCGTTAAAACCGACGAACATATTTACATAGATGATTATGCTCATCACCCCGAAGAATTAAAAGCTTGCTTTAAATCGGTAAAGCGGTTATATCCTGAAAAAAAGTTGACAGCCATTTTTCAGCCGCATTTATATACCCGTACCCGCGATTTTGCCGATGGCTTTGCCGAAGCGCTTGACCTGGTGGACGAGCTCATCATACTGGATATTTACCCGGCACGAGAACTGCCTATTGAAGGTGTAAATGCCGATATGATACTAGGGAGGATGAAGCTGCAAAACAAGCGGAAATGTGGAAAACAAGAAGCTGTAGAAGTAGTAAAAAATGAAAAACCCGGCTTACTTTTAACTGTAGGCGCCGGTGATATTGATCAATTGGTTCAACCATTAAAACACGCTTTGCAAGATGTTTAAGAAACGAACCTGGAGATACCTTTTTATAGGTTTTGCCTGGGCTGTCAGCCTGGGTGGCCTGGTGGTGTTGATGGGTTTTATTGGGGTGAAAAAATCGGAAGTGGTTTGTAAGGATGTTAAAATTTATATCCCCGGCAGTCAGTATTTTATTGACAGGGAGGAAATAGATTATATACTGGGGATCCAAAGTCATGCTATTATAGGCCGCCGGATGGACGATATAAACATTCACGAACTGGAAGCGAAGCTAAAATCGAACCCATTTATTGAGTTTGCCAAGATTTATGCGGATATGGACGGGATAATAAATGTAGAAATAAGCCAGCGGCAGCCAATTTTGAGAATAATGAACCGGTTCGACCAGGATTTTTATGTAGATCAGCACGGGTTTAAGTTGCCCTTGTCGGGAAACTTTACAGCACGTGTTTTGGTGGCGAACGGCTATATCGACGAGCTTTTTGCCAACCATGTGGATACCCTGCATACATCGTTAGCGATGCAGCTTTTTAAAACGGCCGACTATATCAGGAAGGATTCGCTTTGGGATGCACAAATTGCGCAGTTATATGTAAACAAGGATCATGAAATTGAACTGGTACCAAGGGTGGGCAATAACAGGATCTTGATTGGCGATGCCGACTCACTGGATTCCAAATTTCATAATCTGCTCATTTTCTATAAGAAAGCGCTCCCGCTGGTAGGCTGGGACACCTATAAAGTTATCAACATCAAGTACGCCAACCAGGTTATCGGCGTAAGGAACGAAAATATAAAGAAGGATTCCCTTAAGTCGAATATGATGGCCGGGGACTCTGCAAAAATAAAAAAGGACACATCTCTAATACAGAATTAATATGGACAAAAGCTCAACTCAGGAAAAAAGTTCGCCGATCGTAGTAGGATTGGATATCGGAACTACAAAAATATGCGCTATTGTTGGTCGCAGGAGCAAAAACGGTAAGATCGAGGTATTGGGTATCGGCAAAGCAGAATCAGCCGGGGTAACGCGCGGAATGGTTTCAAACATCGATAAAACAGTACAAGGGATAAGCGCGGCGGTAGATATAGCAGGCACACAATCAAACGTAGAGATCAGGGTGGTGAATGTCGGCATTGCCGGTCAGCATATTAAAAGCTTACAGCATCGCGGGTTGATTACTCGTCGTGACACAACATCAGAGATCTCCCGCAAAGATATTGACAAGCTGATAGAAGATATGTACAACCTGGTAATGCCTCCGGGAGAAGAGATCATACATGTATTGCCGCAGGAATTTACGGTGGATAATGAACCGGGGATAAAAGATCCTATCGGTATGGCCGGCGTAAGGCTTGAGGCTAATTTTCATATTATCTCGGGCCAGGTTACCGCCATCAAAAATATAGTGAAGTGTGTAAATAAAACCGGGCTGGAAAGCTCTGAACTGATCCTCGAACCTCTTGCATCTTCCGAAGCCGTGTTAAGCGACGAAGAAAAAGAAGCAGGGGTGGTTTTGGTGGATATTGGCGGCGGCACTACAGATGTGGCCATTTTTCACGAAGGAATTATCAGGCATACTGCGGTTATACCTTTCGGGGGCAACAGTATTACCGAAGATATCCGTGAAGGCTGCTCGGTAATGCGCAACATCGCGGAGCAATTGAAGATCAGGTTCGGTTCGGCGCTGGCTGATGAAAATAAAGAGAATGAGATTGTTTGTGTACCGGGCCTGCGCGGCCGCGAGGCAAAAGAGATTTCAGTAAAAAACCTGGCATTTGTCATCCAGGCACGTATGGAAGAGATCATTGAGCATGTGTTTTACGAGATCAAATCATCTGGCTACGAGAAAAAATTGATTGCGGGTATTGTAATAACAGGTGGCGGCGCACAGTTAAAACATTTAGCACAACTGGTGGAATACACAACCGGGTTGGATTGCCGCATTGGCCTGCCAAATGAGCACCTGGCAAAAAATGAAGTATTGCCAAAGCAGGTTTACGAGGAATTGCAAAGTCCTACTTATGCTACTGGTATTGGCTTATTGATAAAAGGCATACAGAAAGTAGAATATAACGATGTGTTTGAGGCTCCGGCAGAAATAAAGGTTGCAAAACCCAAATTTGCAGAGGATAAGAAGTTTGGATTACTGAGTAAAATATTAGAAAGCGGCAAGAAATTTATAAAAGACGATATAAAAGACGAGGATTTTTTGAAGCAATAATTACTTATAAAACAAGCTGTTTTACTAAAAAATAGCTTGTTTTCGATAATTATTCACAAATCCCAATCTTTCCACATATTGACAAATGTGGAAAAAGCTTGTTGGAAAAACTTTAATATTACATTACAGAAATCTGGTTATTCATCAATCATAAATAACAGAAAATAAGGATTATGAAGTTTGAGATGTTAAAAGAAAAGTCGTCCATCATCAAAGTAATTGGTGTTGGCGGCGGCGGGGGCAACGCAGTAAACCACATGTACAGGCAGGGAATTACCGGCGTTGATTTTATTGTTTGCAATACCGACGCGCAGGCATTGGAATTAAGCCCTATCCCAAACAAAGTACAGCTGGGTGCCAGCCTTACTGAAGGTATGGGTGCCGGGTCAATCCCCGAGGTTGGAAAAAATTCAGCAATTGAAAATATAGATGATATTAAACAGATGCTTGGTTCAAACACCAAGATGCTGTTTATTACCGCAGGCATGGGCGGCGGCACAGGTACAGGCGCAAGCCCCATTATAGCCAAAGCAGCCCGCGAAATGGATATATTGACTGTAGGTATCATCACTACTCCATTTGCTTTTGAAGGCAAGCGCCGTAAAATGCAGGCAGAAGAAGGCATGGAGGAGCTGAAAAAATATGTCGATTCGTTTTTGGTGATCTCCAATGACAGGCTTCGCCAGATCTTTGGCAACCTCACGCTGGGTTCGGCATTCGCGCAGGCGGATAATATTTTAACAACAGCCGCTAAAGGTATTGCCGAAATTATAACGCTGCCCGGCTATGTGAACGTCGATTTTAAAGATGTGCGCACCGTAATGAAAGACAGCGGCGTATCCATCATGGGCAGTTCATCGGCAGAAGGTGAAAACAGGGCATTAAAAGCGGTTGAAGGCGCTTTGTCATCTCCATTGTTGAAGGATAATGAGATTGAGGGTGCGCGTTACATATTGCTGAACATCAGCTCCGGCTTGCAGGAAGTTACCATGGATGAGGTAAGTATTATTACCGATTACATCCAGGAAGAAGCTGGCCTGATGGCAGATGTGATATGGGGAAATTGTATCGACGAAAATCTTGGAGATAAAATATGTGTAACTATTATTGCTACCGGCTTTCAAACCCGCGATGAACGCGAGAAAAAAGAAGGAGAAAAGAAAATTATCTCGATCCTTGATCCTGCTGTTCCTCATAGTCCAAGGGCTGTAAACGAATTTATAACCCCGGTTAAAACGGAAACGCCGGTAAATGCGCCGTATTTGAAAAGCAGCCAGGAGAAGCATAAAGAGGAGACGAAGCAAACCGGTCTGTTTGATTTGTTTGCGCCACGTACTGAAGAGCCAGCCCCTGTAAGGCATAATTGGATAAACGAGGAGCCTGCTTCAATAGAAAATGAAGCACCCGAAATGCCTGAAATGACCTTTAAGGTAGTTGAACCGGTTGCAAGTTTTGAGCCCGTTAAGGAACAAAGAATGCCAGAGCCGGAACCAGAGCCTGAAGTTGTTGTGGGAAAAGATGATCATAAAACGGACGAATCCATCGAGGAGCAGTTACGTAAATCGCGGGAACGCATTATGCGCCTGAAGGACCTGAGCATGAAATTGCGCAACGGCAACTTGCAGGAACTGGAAAATGTGCCTGCTTACAAACGTAAAGAAATAGCCCTGCAGCAAACCCCTGCCTCTGACGAAAGCCAGGTGTCCAGGTTCTCTTTATTGCCGGATAATGAAGGTAATACCGAAATCAGGGGGAACAACTCTTTCCTGCATGATAATGTGGATTGAGTCCGAAAGTCGGTAAAGTCCGGAAGTCCGAAAGAAGAATTGTTGCCTTAGACTATTTTTCTTTCGGCTTTTTTATTATAGATTGAAGCTGTTCATTTTTTTCTTTTCGGACTTCCGGTCTAATTATAGCCTATTATAAAAAGTAATAACCATTGCTACTAAATGCTTTAAGGGTTATATTTGTACTTTAAATAAGATTGCATTTTGGACATATTCGATAAAATATCAAAAAACATGGGCGGCCCGCTTGGGCAACATCAAAAATGGTCTCATGGTTATTTTTCATACCCAAAACTTGAGGGTGAAATAGGCGCGCACATGATGTTTAACGGCAAAGAACATTTGGTTTGGAGCCTGAACAATTACCTGGGATTGGCCAACCATCCAGAGGTAAGGGAAGCGGATGCCGAAGCTGCCGCCGACTATGGCATGGCTTATCCTATGGGCGCCCGCATGATGTCGGGCAACTCAAAGCACCATGAAGAACTGGAGAATGATCTTGCTGCTTACGTTGGTAAAGAGGATGCTTATTTGTTGAACTACGGTTACCAGGGCATGTTGTCTATCATTGATACATTGGTAGATCGTAATGATGTTATCGTTTATGATGCCGAATCGCATGCCTGTATTATTGATGGCCTGAGGTTGCATATGGGCAAACGTTATGTTTATCAGCATAATGATATTGAAAGCTGCGAAAAACAGCTGGAACGTGCCACCAAATTAGCTGAAACCACAGGCGGCGGCATCTTGCTGATCACCGAAGGTGTTTTTGGCATGTCGGGTGCGCAGGGTAAGTTGAAAGAGATTGTCGCCCTGAAAGATAAATTCAATTTCCGCATTTTGGTGGATGACGCACACGGTTTCGGAACCATGGGTAAAACCGGCGCAGGCACGCACGAGGAGCAGGATTGCATTGAAGGCATTGATGTTTATTTTGGCACCTTCGCCAAATCAATGGCCGGTATAGGCGCTTTTGTTGCTGCTGATAAGCAAATTGTTGATTACCTGCGCTATAACATGTGCTCGCAAATATTTGCCAAAGCATTGCCGATGCCGATGGTACTGGGTTTAAAAAAACGCCTTGAACTATTAAGATCAAAGCCCGAACTGCGTGAAAAACTATGGCAGATCACCAACGCTTTACAAAGCGGACTGAAAGAACGAGGTTTTAACTTGGGCGTTACCAATACCATGGTTACCCCGGTTTTTTTAGAAGGGGACCTTTACGAAGCTACTTCGCTAACCCGCGACCTGCGCGAAAACTACGGTATATTCTGCTCTATAGTGATCTACCCGGTGATCCCAAAAGGATTGATCCTGTTAAGACTGATTCCTACTGCAGCGCACAGCCTGGAAGATGTTCAAAGAACGCTGGATGCCTACAGCGAAATGGCTGAAAAGCTTAAAGCCGGGTATTATAAAGAGAATAAAATGGTAGTGGCGTAATATTCATTCACTAAATACTGATATTCAAAGGCCTTCCGGAAATCCGGGAGGCTTTTTTTATAAAAGTGGTTGGGTGCGAAGACCCAAAAGATCACTTTGCCGGATGGCTGCTTCGTCAGCAATAAGTCCTTTTTGTAAAATAGCACAACCCTGCTTTTGTAATTTCGTATAAGGGGCTTAAACCGGGTGTTGTTTTCTTGATCTGAAGACATTATATAAGCCCACGGTGTGAAGGTGTAATGAAGAGAGTGATCATATCCTTAACGGTTATCGTATTAATTGCCACTGCTGCAATCAGCGTAGCGCATTTTTATGCCGTAAAAATCCTTTCGTCTACCCGCGCCTATACAAATTTCGAAGCGCAATATGCAAAAGGTGAAAAGGATGCTGCCAGGCATTTAATTAATTATATCTACTCGCATGATGAGGTAGACTATTTGTATTTTAAAAGTGATATCAGTATCTCCAGGGGCGACAGTATAGCGAGGGAGGCCCTTGCATCCGGAAAAGATACCAGGATTGCCCGCATCGGCTTTTTGATGGGCGGAAACAACAAAGAGGACTTGCCACAGCTCATTTGGTTTTTCGGTGAATTCAAAAACAAGGCACTCTTTAAAACGGCTATTGAAACATGGCAGCAGGCCGATGTATTAGTTGGGAAATTAAACGTTATCGGTGCAACCGTGCATCGCAACATTGCTGCGGGCAAGCCGGTTGATAGGGAAGACGTTGCCTTGCAGGTCAGCACGATTTCGGACAATCTTACCATCAAACAACAGAATTTCTCCGCCATTCTTGGGGTGGCCTCCCGGATGGTTGATCATTATGTTTATCTTCTTGACCTGGTTATTCCCTTTATTATTCTTGTCAGTTCGGCCTTGCTTGCCGGTATCATGCTCCGGAAGCTGCAAACTTCACAAAAAGTTATTATGGAGCAGAACCTGGCATTAAACAGCATGAATGAACGCATCAAAAAATTCGCTTATTCGGTTACCCATGATTTAAGGTCGCCTATCGCGTCGTTAACAGGGCTGG
>Ga0206938_1161_pt1 | contig 15954 bp, 18 predicted proteins | sample Alteio_BWOrgHeat_12_FD_152918 | JGI IMG/M metagenome (GOLD analysis project Ga0206938, IMG submission 152918) | Enriched cells from forest soil in Barre Woods Harvard Forest LTER site, Petersham, Massachusetts, United States -... | ecosystem: Environmental > Terrestrial > Soil > Temperate forest >... | reverse complement strand
CGATTTAATGTTTTAATTATTTGTCTTTAAAGAAATCTCACTTAAAGCCGCTCACAAGCTGCCTCAATAGCAGGAACTGTGGGACTGAAAGTTGAGAGAATGACACTTGCCTCCGGAAAAAGAGATGCATCAATTACATCTCTTAGCGTGATAATGACAACTGGTTTTTGACTCTCTAACAAACTCTCTATCAGGGCCACTTGAGAGCTATTTTTCCATGCATTATAAGAACAAAATATAAGAAGATCTGCATTTTTAGCAACTTCGTTTGCTGCCTTTATTTCCTCATCACTTGGATTTAATCCTTTAAAAAAATGGGAATAAGTTTCTTTTCCCAATGTAAGAAGAGATGTTTGGCTGATGCTATCTTGCACAATCTCTGGCGCAAAAACAGCAATTTTAGCCTCTGTTACCAGCGTGGGAATACTTTTATGTTTTATGATTCTTAAACCCAGCGATGCAATTTTTTGAGCAAGCAAGCGATGCTCTTCACTATTCACTACAAACGGCAACTGCTCTTCATCTTCAGCCTGCAAAAGATTGTATTTAGCCTTTAAATTCAAAATCCTTTGCACAGCCTCATCAACTCTACTTTCAGAAATAAGTCCGCTTTTTACAGCATCCACCAATGATTGATGGATTCTTTCAATATCAGGGTTAACAAGCTCACAATTTCCCTGAACACCTACAAGCTGTTTACCACCGAGCAGTAAAATGTCACAGCCGGCATTTAAAGCAATAATTGCAGCCTCATCAACCGAAGCACAATTTTTTAAAACGCCTTCCATCACTAAAGAATCTGAAATGATGACACCGTCAAAACCAATTTCATCCCTTAAAACAGCTAAAACAGCTTTAGAAAGCGTAGCACAATTTACTGGATCAATTGCCGGCAGCATCACATGGGCTGTCATCACGGTGTCCGCAAGAAAAGCGAGTTCTTTAAAAGGAAGCAGCTCTATCTCTTGCAATTGCTCTTTAGATTTATTGACAACAGGTAAATCGCAATGAGAATCAACCTCAACATCCCCGTGACCTGGAAAATGTTTTAAAGATGTGATCATTCCCGATCTCTGATACCCAAGAATTGCATTCCTGGCAAATGGAATCACAACGTCAGTAGAGCTGCCAAAAGATCGAATGCCAATCACGGGATTGCGTGGATTGCAATTCACATCCACAACGGGCGCCAAATTAAAATTCACGCCAACTGCTTTGAGCTCCTCTCCCATCGCAAAAGCAGCCTGCTCTGCAAGGCTACAATCATTTGTCATGCCAAGCGCTTTGTTTCCGGGAAATATTGTAAATCCATTCTTTAACCTAGCTACAAGCCCCCCTTCCTGATCCACAGCAATAAAAAGAGGAATTTTAGCCAAATTTTGCAAACTCGCACTTAATCTCAAAACCTCTTCAGGAGAATTTAAGCCATTTGCCCAATTATAATAGATAAAACCGCCCACATGTACTTTCTGAACCAGCCTCTTAGCTTCATCGTTTGCCACTTCCCCGTTAAAATGCACTATGAGCAACTGCCCAACCTTCTCTTCCAGCGTCATCACATCAACCGAGCATCCAGCAAAACAGCAACCAGAAAACCACCCAAAAACCATCATCACCACTGCAAAAACCATCTTTTCTCCTAATCATTTTTCAAACATTACTCTTAACGGTAAATTTTTCTCAAGAATTATCATGTATTAACTTGCTATAGATTTCAACGCGAATTATCATTTTCCTTGCAGATTTATCTGGTTGGATAGGTTCATAGCTAATAACCTGAGTTTTGGGTTTTATTTCCATTGAGATTCAAATAAATTGTCTCTCAAATTTGAGGGATTTTTTCGCAGGAAATAGCCAAAGCTATTTTCAAGAAAAAAAGATCCCAAATTTGAAGACAAGAATTTGAATATCAAGGAAATAAACCCAAAATTCAGGTTAATAATACATTGAAAGGAGACTTTTACTAAGATGCAAGAATTAATAGATCTTATTGCGAATGGAGAGACCTTAAAAATTGAATTTAAGAGCGATTTGAAACAATTGCCTGACCGCGATTTGGTGGCAACTGCAATGAGTTTGTCCAATACGGAAGGTGGGGACATCTTACTTGGCATAGAAGATGATGGGACAATTACTGGACTGCATTCAAATCACAGCAATACTATGGGAATAATCGCTCTTATTGCCAATAAAACAAACCCATCTGTTACTGTAAAAATAGAGACATATAATATTGAAGATAAAACAGTTGCTCGTATTTCTGTTCCCAAATCTAGGCAATTAGTAGCAACTTCTGATGGCTTGGTACAGCGACGCCGATTAATGGCCAATGGAAAACCAGAAGCCGTACCCTTTTATCCTCATGAATTTACTCAAAGGCAATCAACTTTAGGATTAATTGATCCTTCAGCTATGCCTATTTTCGAGCTGACCATCAAAGATCTTAATCCGTTAGAACGCCAAAGAATACGTGAAGCCATTTTACTATATAGAGGAGATTCAACATTATTACCGCTCACTGATGAAGAATTAGATGGTGCTTTAGGCCTAGTTGTTGAAATTGATGGTATTTGGCATCCTACGCTAGCAGGATTATTGATTATGGGAAGAGAAGAGGATTTGCGAAAATATGTTCCTTCTCACGAAGTTGCCTTCCAAGTATTGGAAGGAACGGATGTCAGAATGAACGAATTCTTTCGAAAACCGCTTTTACAAGTATTTGAGGAAGTAGAACGCTTATTCGCTGCCAGAGTAATGGAAAGAGAGTTAGAGTTTGGCTTGTTCAGAGTTCCTGTGCCCAATTTTGACAAAAGAGCCTTTAGAGAAGCTTTTGTAAATGCATTAGTTCATAGAGATTATTCACGTCTTGGTGCCATCCACGTTCAGATTGATGACAATGGGCTCTCCATTTCAAATCCTGGTGGCTTTGTAGAAGGGGTTACTTTGAATAACCTGCTTGTAGTAAAACCACATCCGCGAAATCCTCTTTTGGCCGATATCAGTAAACGACTTGGCATATCAGAGCGAACAGGACGCGGAATTGACCGTATTTATGAAGGACTATTGCGCTATGGACGTCCGGCACCAGATTATTCTCAATCCAATACCAGCTCTGTAATTGTACAAATGAGTAATACAGAAAGTGATATGGTATTTTTAGAAATGGTTCTGAAAGAAGAAAAACGTACAGGGCATTCCTTACCTCTTGATAGTTTGATTATTTTATCTCGTCTTCGCCAAGAAAAACGTTTAGCTACCCTTGATTTAACCCATTCCACTCAAAAATCTGAGCAAGCAACACGAGTCACTTTAGAAAAACTTGTCGAATCAGGATTGGTAGAAGCTCATGGGACAGGAAGAGGCAGAACTTACACGCTAAGTGCGAAGTTGTATCAAAAAACAGGTCAAAAGGCAGGGTACATCAGGCAAGCAGGATTTGATTCTATACAACAAGAGCAAATGATTTTAAGTTACATTAAGGAACATAAAACAATTCAGCGTTCTGAAGCTGCAGATTTATGTCGTATTAGTCCTTTTCAGGCAAAACGTCTTCTTAAAAAAATGATCTTAGAAGAGAAAATTATATCAAAAGGAAAAGGGAGAGCTACATTTTATGAATTTAAATCTTAAAGTAGCACCCGTATTTTTACGGGCGCGCCCGTAAAAATACGGGCGCGCCCGTAAAAATACGGGCGAGCTCATAAAAATACGTGCGCACACGCAAAAATACGAGCGCGCACGCAAAAATACGGGCGCGCTCATAAAATATGCGCGCTATCCCCCCGATTTTCTCAAGAACTGTTATGTTTTAACTTTATTGACATAGATTTCAACGCAATCTATCATTTTTCTTTATGCGCCCGCGAAATACGGGCGCATATAACGTAAAAAAATATTTTTATTAGAAGGAGCGTAATGATAAATAGTTTTGATTTTAAAGATTCCGATATTAGCGATAGAATAATTGCTGAAAATGCATATGCTTTTGCATTTCTTAATAAGATGCCGATTGTTCCGGGACACACACTCATTTGTCCAAAACGTCCGATTACCTTTAGTCATGAACTTCTCGGTGAAGAATTAATGGATATTTTCCTGTTGAAAACAAAGGTTTGTAGCATTTTGCAAGCAGCTCTAAAAATAGAAGGGTTTAATTTTGCTTGGAATGAAGGCATTGTTGCAGGACAAACAGTTCCACATTTTCATTTACATATCGTACCAAGAAAAAAAGGCGATGCTGGCATAATGGAATATGAACCGCGCGCTTTTCTTTATCGCCCTGGAAGTAGAGCTGATTCACAACATGAAGAATTAACCTCATTTGCCAAAGAATTGAGGAGATTTTCTTGATTATGACGGATGAATATCTTGATTTGGTTAATAACCGAGATGAAATTATTGGTAAGAAATTGCGTACTGTAGTTTATGCAGAAGGACTTTCTAATTTCCGTGTAGTGAATGCTTTTTTAATAAATACGCACGGACAACTTTGGATTCCAAGACGATCACCTAACAAACAGTTATTCCCAAAGTGTCTTGATATGAGCATGGGAGGGCACGTCGATAGCGGTGAAACATATGAACAAGCCTTCAAAAGAGAATTAATGGAAGAGTTAAATATTAAAATAGATGAAAACTGCTGGAAATTGCTTGGACACTTGACTCCAGAAAATGGCGTATCAGCTTATATGAAGGTTTATGAGATATACGCCAATATAGCTCCTCAATATAACCACAATGATTTTTCTGAAAGTTTTTGGCTTTCACCTGCGGAATTAATTCAAAGAATCGAGGCGGGCGATCCTTCAAAAAGCGATCTACCGATTCTAGTTCGAAAATTCTATGCTATATAAAACAAAAAAGATGTATTAGGAGTGGATGGCCTGCCTTCGCACTCCTCTGGTAGATAAAATTTAACTACTTAAGCGTGATCGTCTTAAGCCTCGCTTAAGCAGTTAACATTACCTCGAACCGAATTTATACGCTAATCCTACCCCAACTGAGTGATTGTTAAGATATTTAACATAGCTTTTATTAGGAATGCCTTGGTGAAATCTATATTCTAGAGATATGTCTGTGTTGGAAAATAAAGAACATCTTAATCCGGAGATGATTTGCCAAGAAAAATAATTTCCCATGTATTTTTTATGATCACATCCAAGACCTACGCCAACAAAAGGTTGAATTTTGGAAGCGTCAATAATTTGAGTGACCGGTAAATCCCATAATACATTCCCCATATAAGATGATGTTTTAACTATAAAACAGTGCTTTTCAAATCGACAGCCTCTTGTGAAATGGTTGTTTCTAGCAGCGTATTCCGCTTCAAGAGAGACTGTTGAGGTTAACTGGTAGCCGAAAGATCCTGATAAAACATATCCGGTATGATTGTTTATTCGATTAAAAAAAGATTTATTAATGTGCAAATAATTTGCACCACCAAAAATTTTGGCATAAAATTGATTTTCGTTAATGACTACACACTCATCTTGACAGCTGTTTGTATCATCAAAATCTTGTGCATGAATGGTTGTAAAAGTCAATATGGATAATATTGAAAATAGCAAATATTTTTTCATCATGATTCCTTGTCCTAAATGTTTTACAGGAGTTTTTAGTTCTATTGATTTAGTCATTCTTAACCTGAGGATAGCTTAAAAGAACTGTTTTTTTTCTTTTAAGTCTCACCGCAACCAAGAAGAGGATATACACAATCCCATTTACTTTCAATACGAGCAATTATTTTAATGAGATGCAAAATTTTTTGCTTTAAAAATGCGTAGAGAGGCCATTTGAAGCCTCAAACTTTTTTCAGACAAGGCTCGAAGCTTAAGACGGTCGCTTAAGCAGTTAAATCTATTTACTAGACGAGCCCATGTAAAATCACATTTCAACTAGTGTGATAGGTTCAAATACAATAGTTTAAAAAAAAATATTGCAAATATTTTTTAAAACATATAAAGAGAAATTTTAATCGGTAAATCATTTTATCGGGATGTACAACACATGCAATGCTCACATAAATCTTATATCTCCATTTTTATATTGCTTGGAACTGTTTGTTCCATTTCTCTTTTTGGAGAGACCAAAGAAATGGATTATTCAATTTTTTCATCTATCGAGAATCAGGATCTTCCGCCACTTGATAGAACGATTCTTGATTTTGATAATTCATCTGAAAATAGGATTCCTTCAAACCTTGAAATAAAAAAGAAAGTATCAAGTCATTCATCGCATCATAATCATCGCCGAAGATGCGCTACAGGAGCTACCGGGCTTACTGGTGCTACAGGAGCTACCGGGCTTACTGGCGCTACCGGGCTTACTGGTGCTACAGGAGCTACTGGAATCAGGGGGCAACAGGTGCTACCGGAGCGACAGCTATAAATGCAGGATCAATTATTCCATTTGCTTCAGGTCCAAATGAAATAACTATGACAGCATTTTTTCCACAGCTTGTCGATACGGATACTCGTGCCATTATAGGATTTGGTAATTCATCCTCAAACATTGCCGCTCTTCAAAACTTATTCAAAGTTGATCAATTATGATCAATAGTTTAAGTTCTGATCGAAAACTACCACGTTTTCGATTTAATTTCTTGCTGCTGCGATTTTCTCGCTGTTTTGCCTCCGCGGAATGCTGCGCACTCCACTTGGCAAAACACACCAAGCCCATCGTTCCGATACAGGAACGAGGTCCGAGCCAGACACTTGCGAAATTACTATTTCGCTTTTTTTATACAAGTCCCGCAGGACTTTTTTCAAACCATTCAATGCAGCGTTTTCATCGCGATTATGAATGGTTTTGCATGTTGGACATGCCCACATGCGGATATTGGGTTTTATTCCTTCATCTACAACATAATGACAATGATGGCATGTTCTTGTAGTTCCTGTTTCTTCATATTCCAGAAACACTTTTCCAGATTTCAAAGCAACCCAGGACAGAACTTCTTTAAAACGACCAATCAATGATTGGTTGTTCATTGCTCTTCTCATAGGTTTTGAAATTCCATTACCATTGGGTGTGTAATCACCAATTCCAACACAATCATAACGACTATAAAGATAATTTGCTGTTGTGAATAAAAACGTCTTAGTCTGTTCTCGTCGTTTTTTTAGCAATCTTTTTAGCGTATTATGATATTTTGTCCATCGTCTGGATGGTTGAAAGTAGGTTTTTCCTGTTAAATTTCCATTTTCGTCAACAACTTGATGTTGGCTGGATTTTTTTTTGCATCGATCACGTTTGCTTTTTAGTTCGTCGATTCGCTTATCATGGTTTTTCAACCAGGTCGGAGCTGCAATTTCAAATGCTTTTCCTTCAGCGTCAACACCATAACTTAAGTTCTTGTGGTTGGGGTCAAGCGCAACCACACGCGAAACAGGTTTTAATTCAGGCTTGATTGTTTTAAGTGTAAATATTGCAAAAAATTGATTATCGTCTTTGATAATTCGTAAATTGCGAATCTCTTTTTCTTTAAGCAGGTGTGCCTCTTTAATAGTAACAGAAACCGAACGCCTTTTACAGTCTTGACCCATCCCTAAAGAAAGAATCAGTTGATCCCCTTCGATTTTAAAACCTTTATTTGGCTCATCATATAAAAGTGAAAACCAAGCTTTTTTCCAGGAACGAAATTTAGGCCAGTTGACAACTTTACCTTTTCGTTTTCCTTTTTTTGATTTTTGATGCGTTTGAATGGCGCTTGAGAGTCTAAGAGCTGTATTTTTTAAGGGTGAAGAATGGACGACTTTAAGAAATGGTTTATTTTCTTTTATTTTGGGAAGCAAATTACGCAAACCCCGTTCTGTGTAGACAATTCTTGCAAGTTCCATCTCTTTTGTTGCAATAAATTTTTCCCGTAAATCTTTAGCCTCAATAAGAAGAGCATTATAAAGCCAATTGCAAATTCGTGATTGTCCATCCAATGTATTAGCAGTTGATAAGTCAACATCTAAAAGCATTTTTAGAGCTGTCATCATTTCATTTTTTGACATCTTCAACACTCTTTTTCAAATCGTCTATAAGTTTTTTATTTTTATGGCTTCTTGAACCGTTCGTAAGACCATCCACGAGAAGCAAGAGAATACTTCTAACATATTTATCTGTCTTTGTAAACTTCTTTTTGTTTGTGACTTGAAACTCTTGCATACGCTAATGTAGGCAGGTCTTGAACTCCAACCTTTTCCTTTTTAGAAAAAAGCAATTGTGTGATATCGTAGCGTCTCTGACCGCCTTGCGTTCTTTTTGCGGGTATTAATTTGCCCTGTTTTTCCCATCGACGAAGTGTTTGAGGTGAAACTCCAAAATGATTTGGAGCTTCTTTGATTGTTAAAAACTCATTCATAAATGATAATATATGAATAAGTTTGAATAATGTCAAGAGATACTGTTAAGAGCCCCTACAGGAAGTGGTAATATAATTTTAGATGCTACTACAGGAACCACTGCATTCATGATGCCTCGTAGTGGTACCCTTACAGAAGTTTCAGCCTATTTTTGCGAGACTGCGGCCGTAAATTTAATTGGTTTTGGTGTGACAATCTTTGCAGATGTTTACACGTCTACAACACCAAATAATACATTCTCATTTATACCTGCTGCAACTGTTACTTTAGCACCTGAATTAACAGGGAGTGTCTCCGCGGGCACTATCAGAACAGGAAGCACTACTGGCTTATCTATACCGTTATCTGCCAACACATTAGTTCTAGTTGTGTTTACAGCAAGGGTCACTTCAATTGGTGGTTTTTTTGATATAGCACAAGATTTTACTGGCTTTGCAAGTGCAGGAATTGTAATCGAATAAACTGTTCGCACAAAAGATAAAAATATGCGGTTAAAATTCCTACAATTGAAGAGATTAACCATTTGACGACATTTTTGTTTTCTTGATTTATACCGAACATGATTCAAAAATTGGTTTAATCATCGTGAAGACCTTTTGTCATGACGCCTGTAAAGATATCCCATGCTCTGCAATGAGCAAGCGTTTCTTTTCCTAAATATTGCCTAAATTTAATGAACTGAATTTCATCCGGATCTTTATTTAATAAACCTTCCAAAAAACCGGTTGCAATAGCAGTTTGCACATACTCATCGCCATCACACATTAAAAATTCAATATAATCAAAAATGCTCTTTATTTCATTTTCATCTTGCTGTTTTACAACCTCAACAACATAGTCGATCAACGGACTCATCTGAATCATAATCCCCTGATCTAATCCAAAACGGCGCAGATAGGCTCTCCAATGAGGAATAAATGCAGGGAATTTTTCTTTGATTAAATGAATTAAATTATCTTCCGTTATCTGTTCCGAATTTTCAATGCTATGAGAATAATGATTCCACGATTTTATGAATTCACTTCGAATATCTTCTTTACTGCGCAAGTAGCCTCCGGAACTATTCCTATGGTCAATCTCGCATAAATAAAATAGAGATGAACTCATTTTCTTCTTATCTTTAAAGGGTATATAAGCTACATTTTCCAATTCTTCTTGCTCTGTAATAGCATATGCCCAATTAGCTGCATCTTCACGGCTTAAAGCTTCCTCTAAAAGATCATTCACTTTTTGCATCAGTGCATTTACTGTTAACTTCACTTCTATTAACTCTAGGAGCTTGTCGCTGACTATTTTTTCCAAATCCAAGACTGCCTGAAAAAACAGCTTTTTATGAAGTTCATTTGACACGATATCAGGTTCATCAGCGCCAATAGAATCTAAAATAGCAAGATCTTCAGAAAAAGATTGTCCAAAATTTTCATCATTATTTTCTAATTCAAAATACAAGCAATTCATCTCATCTACAAAATATGAAAAAAATTCAGGCTTTTCCTTAAAATTTTCTATGAGTTGCTGCATTTTTAAGAAGTATTTTCGCTTATATTTTGTCATGACTTTAATAGAACCCTGATCTTTATTGATAAGAAATTTTGCTAACATTCTTAGTTCTGCTTCAGTATATTCAAACTCCGGTCCCGCATCCATTGCAGATATAAGTAAATAGATTTAACTGCGCAGCGAGGCCGTCTCGGCCTCGAACTTTTTTCAGACAGGGCTCGAGGCCGAGACGGCCTCGCTACGCACTTAAATTCTATTTACTTTCAGATGTTAGTGGTCTTGACCACTTGGGACTCCAAACGACATAAAAGTTATAGCGAAAGAAGTAAACGTAAAAGGTAAAAATAGACGGTCAAAATTCCTATAATTGAAGAAATCAACCAATTGACTTTCTTTTTGTTTTCTTTATTTAATTTGAAACCTAGACTATCTAAATTTGAGCTGATTTCTTTATGAATTAAAAATGACGTAAAGATCAACAAAACAATCATTCCAATAATTTTCATAATCTCTAAAATAGATTCATTCATAATTTCTTTCTATAAATCAAATTTATGATTTCAGGGTGATCCTAAACATGTAATGTTTTCTGATAATTGCTCTTATTCATTTATCAATTTATTTGCTAAAATTAAAAGGTCTTCATTTGAAATAATAAATCCAGGACCTTCTTCCATAAAACTTATTTTAAGAACCATCTCCTCAAGACCATCTTCAAGCTGGAGTTCATGGTTTTTATAGACCTGAAAAGCCCATTTTGCAATTTTATAATAATCGTTTCCTTGAAGAACTTCTGTTTGCAGCTCCATCCCAAATTTTTTCTTGGTATAGGGAATTTCGTCAGGGAGTGGTGGTCTGACCTGGGACGTAACATTTAGACCTAAGCAGCCATCTTTTTCACCTGTAAAAATCGTGTTAAATCTAAATCTAATTTTTTCTTTCTTTTGATTTTTAAAAGTCGTTTCTTTTTCCCCAGAAGAGTTTCACCTACATATTTTTTACCCCATTCAACAACCGCTTTAGAATCATGTTTTTCAAATGCCGGTTTTATAGAATTATAATCTGTTGCTCCAAAACATGATACAAGGCCAAGGATAGATAAAGTAAAACTACTGTTCCCACATTCCCTGTCTAGAAGCTTTAATTTACTGAATGCTGATTCTATTATTTCACTGCTTCCAATAAACAACATATCTTCCGCTGGTTTTTCACATTCAAATTTCAAAAAATCCACGACTTCCTTCGCATATAATTTACCCTCATCACTTTCTATTCGTTCCTTCAAAAGTTCTTCAACTGCTAACCATACTTGTTTATCAATATGAAGCCTTCTTATGGCCTCTTTAGATATAGCCCCCAATTCGAAAAGCTCTGTAAATATTGCTAAATCACCTCTAAACGTTATCAGCCAGCCTAATTTTTCATTTACTTCTTTCCATAGTGGATCTTTTTTATTGAATTTTTCTAGCTCTTCCAACGTTCGATTTGCCCAATCTATAACGTTCTGACAATTAAAAAATCTCGATTTGCCGCGAATATTTGGCGGACATAAAAAACTAAGTTTTGATAAACACAATCTTTTTTTAGCAAAATTTAGATTGGTGATAAAATTATTCCACCTTGCATCATTATCTAAGCGCTTTTTTAACATATTACCTGTTTTATGCATAATATCAGGAGTATGTTTAATTTTTGAACGTTCTCTTATTGTTCTTTTAATACTGGGCATAAGGTCTCCACCAGTGTCAGAACATATTTGCATCGGTTCTCCAGTTTTAGTAATAGCTTCTTCTAATGCGATTTTTATTTCTGAATTTGTTTCAATGACTCTTATATCTATTACATCGAGATCTTTATAGGTTACGTACCGACCTTTTTGTAACTGTGAAGCTCTTAAGCCCAAAATCAACAATACTTTTTTGTAATCCATACGAACAGAGCAATCTATGATATAGATCCAATCGTTGGCTTTTTCTTTAGGCTTTGTGAGTTTGTAATAACCAACTTGATTGATCCATCTTCTTAAGCTTGTGTTACATGGTGTTTTCGCAGTGTCAAATATATTACATTCTTTTTGGATTTTAAGAAGTGATGATAAACCTCGAAATGTGATTGCTGTATAAACCAAAGCAAATACGCATAGCCATTTGAAGTAATTTGTATAACAAGAATTGTTAGTACGAGAACCATCGGTTATGGGATTTATTTGCGGTTTTTTTTTAGTTCTTGAATAGTACGCTGTAAACTATCTTTATCCAATCTTTCTAAAAAAAGTTCCTTTTCTAATAGCTGAATTTTTTCTAATAAAACTTCTTTTTCTTCCAAATTTTTCAAACAATTTGATTTCCAATTATCTCTTGAATCTTTTGCTTCAAGCACTCTCATTTTAAGAGCTTTTATAGAATTGGCTTTTTCTAGATTCTTTTCTTTCCAATCATCCCTGCTTTTTTCTATTTTTTTGGCATTTTTACGCACAAGACTAGCCGGTTCATCTTTAATATAGGTTTTCTTTTCGTTGGAACTCATTATAATATCTCTCGATTTCATTGGGAAATTTTCTAAAATATTACGAGATCTTTAAAAAAAAATAAAGCTATTTTTGAGATACTTACAGCACTAAAGATGTATAAAAAAAACATTATACTTTTTTGTTAAATGTTACGTCCCAGGTCTGACATCTTTTAAAAACCTCATGGATGCTGCGCCAAACGCTAAATAATTTTGCCGTGCCTGTCTCAAACTTTCTTTATTAGCCCCTCCTTCATAATCAATATTATGGAATTGTACATCATCATCTTCCCAATTACAAACAGGACATATGTCAAATGTGCCAGATTCAAAGTCAGACCTTGTTAAAAAACCACAGCAAGGACATGGATAGCATTTATTCTCTATGTTCATTTGCTAACTCCATATTTAAAAGCTGCCGTCGATCATATTGAGCCATTATTTTCTCAAGTTTTGTACCTTAATGTGGTTCCGTCAATTTGTTTATTATCGCAGTTGCTTCACTTATGGAAACACCAATCCGAGTTGAAAATTCCCACTCTTCAATATGTTTTAAAACCACACGAAAACAATTTTTTAGAATACTCATTTCAGTTGAATCATTTAATTCTAGAGTTGTCTTTAAATCCGCTTCATACTCTTTTACTTCATAAGCTTCAATTTTTTCGAGCAAAGAAAATATCTCATCATATTTAAAACCAATTTGTTTTTCAAAGTCATTTATCTTAATTCCATGACATATTTCATTTAATATATTCACTACAGGCCATAATTCATTCCAGGTTGTTTCTATTATTTTTCTCATTATCTTATCTTTTTTAAAAAATATTCATATCCCATTGTCGGTTGAAAAACTGTTCCACCATCTAAAGCTGATGGAGTTCGAATTATTATGGTTCCAGTTTCTTGATGCCAATAAGCTGTTCTATTCCTTACTAATTCTTTTACTGCAGTAGGTTTATTTAATACCATTTCTATATGTTGTGCAAGTTGTTTTTTAGTGCGAATCCATCGACAAAACTCTCCTTGATTGAGAATATGCTTCTCAAAGGCATGACCACCTGCTATCTCTTGAGATATAAGTTTATTTTTGAGTAAATCGCGACTTATAACACTGGTTGCTGGTCTAAGAGTTGGAGTAATAGCAGCAGTTGGCGGAGGCACGCTGAATCTTGAGGCGGCTAATTGGCAGGATCTGCTGTAGGCGGCGGCGCCTGCTGTGCCGGCTACGCTGATGCAGTTGTCTGCGAAATTGGCGTTTTCTGCGGACATGCCGGTTTTTTGCAAAAGCTGCGATGTGGCTGTATCGATGCGGCTGTTGGTCCATGCTTGTCTTAAACCTGTACAAAACTGATCAGCTCCATGAGCAGCAACTGAAAAACCAAGGGGAGCGGCACCGCCAAAACTCCCGTATGCGATGGCACCGCCGGCGCCCATTTCAGCAGAGCCTGTAAACATCTGGCAGATGCCTTGAAACCTTGGGCTTTGCCAAAAGCTAGGCGGAGCCTTTTTCTCAGGCTTATCAACGCCTTCCTCAAAGAGTCCATAAGGGTCCACATACATTAAAGGATTATTGTGAACATAGGCATACAGATTTGGGCCGTCGGCAAAGCCAAGCGGATCAGCTGTCAGCCATCTTCCAAGGTTAAAATCATAGTCGCGGTTAAGGAAACGGTAAGTTTTAATTGCCTCATCGTAGCGCCCGGAAGAAAAGAGCCAAGGTGATGCTACTGTTCCCTCGAAATGAAATTGACCAAAAGCATCGTAGCGGTAACTTGAAGCAATATTTCCTTCCATGTCAACAAGAAGGCAAATATCGCCTCTATGATTTCTGATGGGAGCATAAATGGAGCTATTTAATTCAATTGCAAAAGCGGCAAATGGTTTATAAATCGCTTTAAATTCAATGATTTCGCCATTTTTGAGAGCGCCAATTTCGGTGTCAAATTGGTAAATGTATTGTATCGTCTCATTGTTAGCTGTCCGCTCTATTCTTCTTCCGAAGGCATCATATTTGTAGTTAACAGTTGTGCCGTTTATGGACATTGCTGTTAAGCGGTTTAAAGCATCATAAAAATAAGTTTCTTCATCTTTTGAAATGCGATTGCCATTTTTATCGTAAGAATAAGAAACATTTGCTTCTGCTGTGACTTGATTTAAGCCATTTACAGAATAGTCAGAACCATTTTTGCAGCGTCTATTATTTAAAGAATCAAAAGAATAGTGATGATTGAAAAGGCCTTTTTCCTCAATGATTTGATCTAAATCGTTGTAAGAAAAATGAGATTCATAGACGCCAATACCATCCTCTACTAACGTGGAAGTGAGATTGCCAACTTTATCATAAATAAAAGATTGTTGAAAAGGAGTCGAAATAATCTCTACACACCTTCCTAGATCATTCCAATGATGAACAATATTTAAATTTCCAGGCAAGATTTGGTTGATTGACTTTCCTCTAAGGTCTGATTCTTGCGAAAAAGTATAAAGCAGCTGCTCATTCTTATAGCGCGATGCTGAAGTAAGAGTCGTTGGTGAGTAGCTGTAAATAATTTTTTCATCTCGAAACTGCACTTCTTTTATTCTATTGAGTGCATCATAAGTATAGTTTATTTCAAAGCCCGACACTTGCTTTTCAGTCACTTGCTTTTCTTTAATCAAACGGTTTAGAGCATCAAAAACACGCTCTATAGTCATATCTTGAATAAGATCGTCCACTTTAATGAGATTATCATTCAGATCATAAAAGTAACGATAATGGATTGTTCCATCTGATGAGGAAAGCTCTTTTAGCCTTCCAGACAAGTCATACGCATGAGTTAAGATGACACCATCCGGCTTTGTAATCTGATACAGCTTATCATTTTGGTAGGTATAAGCAGTCGTTTTTTCGTTTTGTTCCGTTTCGTCAAGTTTTTGACTAAAACCATCGTAAGTGGTGCGAATTTCATGCGTATCAAGCTCTTTATCTTCAAAGAAATTTCTATCATTTTGAAGAGTTTTATTGCCTCTTCCATCATATGCAAAGGCAGATAGGCTTAAAAGCTTTCCATCACGGCCTATTTGATGAATAGCGACCAATTGACCCAATCTGTCATACAGCTCTATCTTTTTTCGTCCTAAAGCATCGATCCTGTTTTTCTCAAGATGATCTGTATAATGGTAAGTGATTTTTGTTTCATTGCCCAAAGCATCCAGTATCAAAACAGGCTGGTTTTCAGAATTGAAAACGGTTTTTGTTTCAGAGTAATGAGTTAAATCGCTGAATGTTTTTTCATTGCTGCAATTGCCGTTTATATCATATTCATAGACTGTTTTTGCAAAAACAACGCCTTGCAAATCTTCAGTTCTCTCTTCTACAACTCGATCGAGAAAGTCATAGATTTTGACTTCCACGGATTCCGAAGTGATTGTTTTAAAAAGCCTTCCTAGAGAATCATATTCATAAAAAGTTGAGAGCTTATCCTGACGGATCAAAAAAGCAGTTTACTTATAATTTGCAAGGGCATTTGATTCAAGAAAAGGAAAGAGATGGCCTGTCAATGGTCTACGAAGTTGATTATCAGGGCCGACCTAAATTTACAACTACTTATGG
>Ga0206938_1160_pt1 | contig 16168 bp, 13 predicted proteins | sample Alteio_BWOrgHeat_12_FD_152918 | JGI IMG/M metagenome (GOLD analysis project Ga0206938, IMG submission 152918) | Enriched cells from forest soil in Barre Woods Harvard Forest LTER site, Petersham, Massachusetts, United States -... | ecosystem: Environmental > Terrestrial > Soil > Temperate forest >... | reverse complement strand
GGGACTTTCGGCTTATAATGTGTTACAACGTACCAAGGAAATTGGCATTCGCAAAGTGATGGGTGCGACTGTCAAAAGCATTCTTGTTTTACTTTCCCGCGATTTTCTAAAACTCATCTTAATTGCGTTGATATTCGCTATCCCCCTCGGTTGGTATATTATGGGGCGGTGGCTGGAAGACTATGCATTTCGAATCCATATCGGATGGTGGATATTCCTGGTGGCCGGTTCAGTCGCGCTGCTCATTGCCGTGACGACTATTTGTTTGCAAACCCTTAGGGCCGCCACAAACAATCCGGTTAATAGCTTACGTTCTGAGTAGTCGATTAAATATACCATAGTGAATCAGTTTCGCAGGCAAGCCCAACCCTGCATTTTATTCCCGGGTTTAAAATGTTGTCCTTTCTCGCGGCGTTTTCTTACCGCATCCTTCAATATTTGGGCGATCTATTTTAATCCCTCCAAATAGATTTGATGATAAAATCTAAGTCGAATGCCATCAGAACCTATTATATTTGAAATCTTTTATTAACTACCCGCATTTTCTAACATTTAAGTAGAACATTAAAAAATTCCAAAACGACCATCATGAAATGTCCGGGATATATCCTGATTGTTTTTTCATTCTTCCTTTGGGTCGAACCGGCTGGAGCGCAGATAACTTTTCCAATAAACGACATTGGCAGTCCCCAAGAGGATTGTTATGCGTTTATTCATGCCACGATCATCAAGGATCCGCAGACATTGCTACAAAATGCAACCCTGGTTATCCGCAAAGGTAAAATCGAGGCGGTTGGCATTCAGGTAACGCTGCCCCGGGATGCTGTTGTTGTGGATTGCAAGGGCAAGTATATCTATCCTTCCTTTATCGATATTTTTTCTGATTATGGCACCGAAGCACCTTCATCGGGTTCTGGTAAGGGTTTCAGGGGAGAATCACAATTTATTTCCAATACCAAAGGTCCTTTTGGGTGGAACCAGGCCATCAAAAGTGAATATGATGTCTCCCGGCATTTTACAGTCAATGATGGCAAGGCTAAAGAATTGCGTGCGTTGGGCTTTGGTACCCTGCTCGTACAGCAGATGGACGGAATTTCACGAGGTACCGGTGCCCTGGTTACACTGGCAACCGAAAAAGAAAACCTGGTGATGTTAAAGGAAAATGCTTCAGCCAATTACTCCTTCAACAAAGGAAATTCAACGCAGGATTATCCCAGTTCCTTGATGGGTTCTATTGCTTTGCTGCGTCAAAATTACCTGGATGCTCAATGGTATAAAACCAAGCCTGCCGGAGAAGGCACCAATTTATCCTTGCAGGCATTTTTAAACAATCAGTCTCTGCCGCAGATATTTGATGCCAATGACAAATGGAATGATCTGCGGGCCATCAAAATAGCCAATGAATTCGGTGCCAAATATATCATCAAAGCCGGGGGCAACGAATACCAGCGTATCCATGAAATAAAGGCGTCGAATGCATCTTTTATCCTGCCCCTGAATTTTCCCATGGCCATGGACGTAGAAGACCCCACGGATGCCAGATTTATCTCGCTGGCCGATTTAAAAAATTGGGAAATGGCACCCACCAATCCCGGGATCTTCGAAAAGGAAAACATCCCTTTTGCCCTGACCAGCTACGGACTGAAAGACAAAACCAGTTTTTTAGTAAATCTGCGCAAAGCCATTCAGCAGGGTCTGAGCGAAGAAAAAGCTTTGGAAGCGCTGACCAAAACGCCGGCTGGTTTATTGGGCATCTACGACAAAGTCGGAAGCCTGGAAACGGGGAAAATCGCCAATTTTTTGGTGGCTTCGGGAACCATATTTAACGAACAGACCATTATTTATCAAAACTGGATTCAGGGCAAAAAATATCTGCTAAAAGAAGATGGCTGGAAAGATATCCGGGGCGTTTACACCCTCACCGTCGGAAACACTGCTCATACCTTGCTCATCAAGGGGGACCTGTCCAAACCCACGGCGGAGATTGCAGACAAGGACACGACAAAAGTCGACCTTACCATCAAGGACAGATTGGTTCTGATGGTTTACGCCTTCAAGAAAGACAGCTTAAACAGCGCCAGCTTAAACGGTGTCATGATGGACAGTATCTGGAGCGGTACCGGTCAAACCATTGGCGGTCTTGCCCTGGACTGGGGAGTCACGAAAACGAGCAATGTATTTCCAGCGGACACCACCAAGAAGAAACCGGATGCTTCCCTGGTCTTATCCAGGGGAGTAGTTACTTACCCCTTTGACGGGTACGGTTTTAAGAGCCTACCAAAACAGGAAGACATTTTAATAAAAAATGCAACCATCTGGACCAGCGATCAGCAGGGAGACTTATACAATACGGACTTGCTCATTAAAAATGGAAAGATTGCGGCCATCGGAAAAAATCTAACCAGTACCAGCGCGAGAATCATTGATGGCACGGGTAAACATCTTTCACCGGGAATCATCGACGAACATTCGCACATTGCCGTTTCGGGTGGGGTCAATGAGTGTTCGAGTTCTGTAACATCCGAAGTTCGGATCAGCGATGTAATCGATCCGGAGGATATTGATATTTATAGGCAACTAAGCGGTGGGGTTACCAGCTGCCACATTTTACACGGAAGTTGTAACACAATAGGCGGACAAACGCAGCTGATTAAATTACGGTGGGGTCTCAACGCGGAACAATTGAAATTTGCCGGCAGCGACCCATTTATAAAATTTGCATTGGGAGAAAATGTAAAACGTACTTATTTCCAACAGAACAACCGTTTTCCTGATACCCGAATGGGAGTCGAGGAAGTGCTGGTGGATGCCTTTGCAAGAACAAGGGATTATGAAAAAGCAGGACCAGGCAAGAGAATCGATCTGAAACTGGAGGCACTGGAAGAAATATTACACAATCAACGATATATTACCTGCCACTCCTATGTGCAAAGTGAAATTACTGCCCTGATGCGGGTTGCTGATACTTTCCATTTTAAGGTAAATACTTTTACCCATATCCTGGAAGGGTACAAGGTGGCTGACAAAATGAAAATGCATGGCACCAATGCTTCTACTTTCGCAGATTGGTGGAGTTACAAAATGGAGGTGATTGATGCCATTCCACAGAACGCATATATCATGCAGAAAGTCGGATTAAATGTCGCCATCAACTCCGATGATGCAGAACAAGCCCGGCGTCTAAACCAGGAAGCCGCCAAGAGCATCAAATATGCCAATATGAATGAGGATGATGCGCTCAAAATGGTGACCATCAATCCGGCAACCATGCTGCATGTCAATGACAGAACAGGAAGCATTAAAATCGGTAAGGATGCAGACCTGGTTTTATGGAGCGACGATCCTTTAAGTATTTACGCAAGGGCCGAAATCACCATCGTGGATGGAATCGTTTATTACGATGTGCAGACAGACAAAGTCCTGCGGATGGAAATCGCAAAGGAAAAAGCAAGATTGATCCAGAAAATGATCGCAGCCAAAAAGGGAGGAGAAAAAACGATTCCTGCAGCACCATCCTACCGGGAAGACGATGGCAAAGATGGCGACAATCAGGATGGGCAATAATCATTTGGTTACAACCTTGAGGCAAAAAAATTTAATATGAAACAAACATTCCTATATTTCTTTCTGCTTATTTCTTTGGCAACACGAGCCCAAGAGAATATGCATCCTTCCCCAGCCCAGGCCGGTACCATCGCATTGATTCATGGTGTGGTCCATGTAGGAAATGGTCAGGTAATCGATGACGGTATGGTTGTGTTCAGCGGAGGGAAAATTGTCGATGTACGACCTACCGCCAGCCTGATGGATGTAAAAGTGGTTGATTTGAAAGGAAAACATATCTATCCAGGTATGATTGCCGCCTGCACGAATCTGGGTTTAACAGAAGTGAGTGCTGTTCGAGCCACAAGCGACTTTGAGGAACTGGGTGATTTTAATCCCAGTATTCGTTCCCTAGTTGCATACAATACAGACAGTAAGGTGATTAATACCGTCAGAAGCAACGGGATATTGCTTGCCAATATCGTACCCCAGGGCGGAACGATCAGTGGTTTATCATCGGTGGTTCAGCTGGACGCCTGGAACTGGGAGGATGCTGCCTATAGTAAAGACAATGGAATTCATTTTTATATGCCATCCCTGCTTAATGACCCCTTGGCTTTCCGGCGTCTAGGCGTTGAAGTGGATAAAATAAAACAGGGACTTGATAAAATTGAAACGGTACGAATTTTCTTTCGGGAAGCACAGGCATATAATCAGGAAAGTACCCATGCAGCCGTCAATTTAAAATTTGAAGCCGTCAAAGGGTTGTTTAACCAGTCCAAAATATTTTTTGTACACTGTGATCTGGAAAACGAAATCCTCATAGCTGTCCAAATGGCAAAAGAATTCAATTTCAAATTGGTCCTGGTGGGTGCCAGTGATTGCTGGCTGGTGACCGATATCCTCAAGCAGAACAAGGTGGCTGTAATTTTAGAACAACCCCATAATTTGCCCAATGCCGAAGACGACGATATTGATCAGCCCTATAAGACCGGTGCTGCCCTGGAAAATGCAGGCATTCTATTTACCATTTGTCAGGAATCTGGTTTTGGCTACTGGCGTCAGCGCAATCTGCCCTTCGAAGCAGGTACTATGGCCGCTTATGGTCTCACCAAGGAACAGGCTTTGTCCGCGATTACCTTAAATGCTGCAAAGATCCTGGGTATTGACGCCCAGACCGGTTCAATCGAAAAAGGAAAAGATGCGAATATCGTGGTCAGTGAAGGTGATATTCTGGACATGAGAACCAGCAAGGTTGTCCTGGCTTATATCCAGGGGAGGGAAATCAATTTGGACAATAAGCAAACCCAGTTGTTTGAAAAATATAAATATAAATACGGAATCCAATAAAAAATAAATCCATGAGACAGTGCGGTTGGAATAAAACAACTGACATATTATTCCTGCAACGTGCTAGTATATTCTACGCTGTCCATATTTTTGTTACCGATTGCCATTCATCCCCCTCCTTTCGAAATTTCCAGGGTTAAACATTCCCGGCATCCGGTTTTGTTTTGCATCGGAAAAATTGTTCAGGTTATAGGTAAAAGTCAACATTGCATACCGGGTGATTACATTTGTTCTTGCATAGGTCTCCATGCTGGATGTAACAGACTTAGTAACCGAAACATTGGCATTCAGTAGATCAAATACACTGAGACGTAGTTCACCATTTTTCTTTTTAAATAGCTGTTTGGCAATACTTGGATTCAAAAGTGGAACACTGGCATTGTAAGCGACCGCATGGTTATTGGTATAGGTGTAGTCAAAGGTTGTTGCAATCAGCCACCCACTATTGGTATAAGCTGTTATTTCAGCTGAGAAAGACTGTGAAAAAGCATTCAGGTTGCTGGGCGTATTTGATTTGGCAACCTCTCCTGTGCGGTTATTGATGGTATACTTGGAAGCTGTGCTGAAATTCATGTCAAAGTTCTTCTTGATGTTGGTAGTCCATGAAATGGTTTCCGAAATGCCGGTATTTTTCGCATATACGTGGGCATAATCATTTAACTCGGCGGCTAGTGAATCTTGGGCGATCAAAGACTGACTTTGAGTATAGGTGATATTGGTTATAAAATTCAGGTTTGATTTGGGTTTTGCTATGGGGAATCCATAGTTGAAATATCCCGAAATATTATAGGTTCCATTCAGGTTGACATAGGTGGTTTGCTGGCCACCCTTGCTATTATAATATACAGCAGTTTGGATATCATTGACTATTGTACTGGCATTGATGGTAGCAAACAGCACATGTTGCGAACCTGGTTCAAAGGAGGAATACAACATGCGTAAGCTATGTGTGAATTGTGGTCTAAGCGCGGGATTACCTTCCTGATAGTTGATCTGATCGGTTGTTGTTATAAGTGGTTGCAACTGAGTGACGGACGGAGTACCGGGTCGACCGGTATAGTGAAGACGCAGATGTTTTGTTTTGGATATCGTATACTGAAAATTTACAGTGGGTGTCAGATTGAGATAATCGTGGGTGATTAAAATATTCTTAGTCGTATTCAAGCTGTTAAACCCGGTAAGCTGCAAGCCAGAGCCTACAGACAAATTAAATTTCGGATCCTGAACCCGATAATTGACAGTGAACCGGTTGGCGTTTGAAATAAACCGGTAAGAATTACTAAAAAGGCTGTCGAAGGTCGTATAACTCTGAAGGGAATCGACATAGTCATACGTGTTGTTCGTCGATACATTGTGCTGATAGGTATAATTGTAATTGAACTCTAGTATCTGATTTTTCCCCACCGGTTCTGTATATGACAATGTAGGACTAATGGTATAGTTATGGGCCGCGTTTACATTGTATTGATTCAGCGTATCAAAACTAGCCGGTATATAAAAATGATTGGCCGCATAATTGTATCCATAACCATTGTTGATGTTTGCTGTTCCGGTAATGTCCAGGGAAATGGTTCTATATTTCTTTTCGAATTTATGCCGGAGCTGCAAATTGGAACCATTAATATTGAATCCATCATTGTGATTGGAAGAATAGCCGGCAGAGTTGTTGACCGGCAATCCCAAATTGTCTTTGGTGGAAGAACTGGAGGTAGCCGACGGGTCACTATTCTGGAAGGTGATATTCGGCCTGAAAATCAATGAATTGCTGCTGTCGAAGCGGTGTTCCAGATTCAGATAAATGCGATTCGTAGACAGCCGCTGAATATTGGACTGATTGGAAGTAGTCGTATTGGAACTGGTAAGTATGGTACTGTCCTCCTGGTTTACGACGATGTGTTGGTTGTTATAAAAATAACTCCCATAAAAATCCGTGTTGGGTCCGAATGCATTGCGGTAGTTGGCGCCACCTGCCCAAACGGTGGTCACACCACTATTGGCCGCCGGTGCAGCACCTTTACCGGTGGAGCCGTCCGCCGTAAAATTCTGTTTATTCACATCATTGGCCTGCCCAAGCAGGGATATCTGCTCGTCATTGTTAAACCGGTGAGCATTCAGACTTTCATCGTAATTTTCATTGGTTCCAACGCCCGCTACCGCTTTTCCGAAATATCCCTGACGCTTGTCTTTTTTTGTAACAATATTTATGGTCTTTACCCGGTTTCCATCGTCGAAGCCACTAAATTTACTTTGATCGCTCAGGTCATCAAAGACCTGAATTTTATCGATGATTTCAGGAGGCAGATTCCTGGTAGCCAGTTTCGGATCGTCATTGAAAAATCTTTTTCCATTTACCAATACCCTGGTAACTGTTTCTCCCTGCGCCGTTATCACACCATTTTTATCGACTTGGATGCCGGGCATCTTTTTTAACAGGTCCTCGGCAAGTGCGTTTGGTTTGGTTGCAAAACTTCCGGCGTTGTACTCCACCGTGTCTTGGTGAATACTGATGGGTGCCCGCTGAATGGTAACGACATCGAGTTGATCGGTGGTCCTGGTTAAATAAAGCAGATGCAGATCGAAGGTGGGATGGTCTGCGCTGATCGTAAAAGTTCTTCGAATATGATCGTATCCTTCAAAGCTGATCAGCAGCGCATAGGAGCCGAGTCTGAGGCTTTTGAATTGAAAAAAACCTTTCTGATCGGTGGTTGTAAACTGCGTGTCCGAAGAATCAGTCAGCGGTGTTATCGAAACCGTCGCCTCACTGAGGTCCTGTTTACTGGTCGTATCTTGGATAATACCTTTCAATGAACCCGTGGTCTTTTGGGAATAGGCAACGAATTGAATAAACAGCAAAAAAAATAGAACAAATGATGTTTTCATCCTATGCGAAATTCGACATTCATTCGTTAATGGGTTGATAAGAAAACAGGGGAATCCCCAATTATTTTTCACGGGGATCCTGAGAAAAGATGGTCCAGTCATCTTTTGCATGGCCCTTTTGCAGCCAAAGATCCATTTTCCCGGCAACGGCAGGCACCACGGTCAGGGTTTGTTGGGTGGAACCTGCCTGCTCCATCATGAGACGGGCATCTTTACGGGCCATACTCAGTTCCCAGGATGGCTGATCAAAGGTATGGCTGGTAATTTTTTTCAGGCGTCCCTGTGCTACCACCGCCGGATTCAGCAATTCCAGTAGGGAAGACAGTTCGCCATTTGGTACTTCCAGGGAAGCGGCGAGGGTAACGAGATCGGCGACACTTCCTGTGAGGCCGATGTGAAATAGGTTGCCTAATAGTTTTATAGCCGCGGCCTTTTGAGGCTGTTCCCCCAAATTCCAGAGTTTTCCGGTCATGGCAGATAATTCCGTTTCAAGAATTTTCACGACTTGTTGGTCACCGGAAATCAGCATGGTTCCGGTTCCTTCCAAGGCATTGGGCGGCCCCATAAAAACGGGTGCATGTATGTAAGTATATCCCTTTTTTTTCCAGTATGCCGATCGTTTGGCAGCTCCCGGAACTGAAGTAGTGGTATGATCGATGATGATGACCTGGCGTTCAAATCCCGCACTGGCTTTCTCCAATACTTCATCTACGACCTGATCATCAGAAAGTGTCAGGTGGATCCGGTCAGCTGTTTTTACTGCATCTTCTGGCCTCTCAAACGCTTTGGCGCCATAGGTTTCCAGAGCCTTCGCTTTTTCGGGGGTTCTGTTCCAGACCTGCACTTGCTCTCCTCTCTTCAGCAGGGCTCGAGTGAAATTAGCCCCCAGCAATCCGGTTCCTAGAAATGCTTTCATAGTCGATTTTTGTTTATGATGCAAAGTTACATAGCCGGTATCATTTTGTACCAACCACACAAACATTCCTTTAGTTCTTTAGAACGGTGGCGGAATAGCTGCCAGATACTCCGCCTATCTACAGCCAGAAGAAATAAGAAAGGATGGACCAATCGGCCCCCCACCAAAAAAAAGAAGAAATACGATGCCAACACAAATTCCAAAAACAAACTGGTCTTTATTGTATAAAGACTAAGGTGGGTATAACATTTACAAACATTACGCCCACGAAAGATTCAAGTTCTCCATGCTTTAGTGAAATCGCATCGCCATATAACAGGCCGGGACTAAAACCCCGACCTGTTTGCAGGCATTTATTCGATTTTTTCTAGGCATTTGCGGCAGCAGTTGGTGCAGCTGGCTCTTCCGATTTGTGCATAAACTTTTGCATAAGTCCGGGAAGAGAAGCTGCGATGGCTCCGGTGATAGCGGGTGGCAGCCCAAACTTGCTGGCCAGGCTACTGACCAATCCTCCTGAAACCGCACTGGTTAAAATATTTCCAGAACCCAGACTGTTTTCGAACTGGGAAAGTATTCCTCCCTCGGGTGCTGGGGACGCAGGCGGATTTTGCAGACCATTGGCTATATGTGTTGCCACTTCCCTGTGAATTTCATCTGCCTGTTCAGGCGGAATGTTACCGGCGATCGCAGGATGATTACCCATGCTTTCCTTCACCAACTGTAAAATTTGATCAAACATAAAATAAGTTTTAAAAAAATGAAAAATGATAAATGATTGTGCAGTATAGGATATATTAAAGTTAAACAATTTGAATACATGCCCTCGTTGGAATTTCACGTACACCGATTTGCTTAATGAAAATTTAATCTCCTTATCCGTGAAAAATTATTTGAAAAACTGTTTGAAATCTGGTTCTTCCCTTGTGTTTTTATTCCCGGTTATATTTTGAAAACCGCCGCCTTAAGAATTTTCTTACCAGTTGCCAGATCAAGGACATTCATTGATGATGGGTAAAGCGGTATCGTTTTAGGCTGCTTGCGAACGTCCCCCGTAAGATCTTTCAATCTAAGGGGAAAAACATACCCAGACAAATTAATAAACAAACTTAAAATCTGATTCATTCCCATTTCCGTATCTCCCCTAAATAATCACTTTAATCAAATTATCATGAAACAAAAAAAAATCATTTTAATCGTCTTGGTTGCTTTTGCCACCACGATTGGCGGTTTCCTACTGGCCTCTGATCATATCGATGCGCCGGCAGTAAAAAATCAAACCACAGACATAACCGATCTCTTTGTTTTTAACGGAGCCGATACCAATAATCTGGTGTTTGTAGCCAATACCCAGGGACTGCTGGCCCCGGCCTCTACGGGAGCGGCAACATTCGATCCCAACACGCTCATTCAGGTGAACATCGACAACAACGGCGACAATGTGGAAGACCTGGTCATCCAAGCCATTTACGCAGACGGAAAGATGAACTTCTACGGTCCAGCAGTCCCTACGGTTCCTGGCTTGAAAAGCCAGTTGGAAGGTGCGATAACCGCTTCGGTTTCGGTAACCCCTTACACGGCTTCCTCGCCCATCACGGCCACCGGGACCAATGGCATCATGGTGTTTGCCGGACCAAGAGATGATCCCTTCTTTTTTGATTTAAACCAGTACCACGCCATTCTTGCCGGGAAGGCCATGAGTTTCAACAATCCTGGTTCGGATTCTTTTGCAGGTACCAATGTCATGAGCGTCGTTGTAGAAGTTCCAAAATCCTTGCTGAAAAGCACGGGTAAAATCAATGTATGGTTGACAACCAAAAAGAAAGTGTAATTAAATATTATTTATTAATCAGAAACTTATAAAATGAAAAAGCATCTCTTAGCAAAATCAATTCTGAGCCTTGGCATCCTTGTGGTAACCGTGGTCTCCTGTAGCAAGTCCAATAACAACTCCATGCCTCCGGCGACCGTGTATTACGAACAAGCCGATCAGGTTGGCAGACCGGCTATCAACACGGTCTTTATTCCCGCCAGCGGTAAAGACAGTTTTAATACCACGATTCCATCTCAGATGCCAGCACTTTTTACCAACGATATGAAAACCTCCCTGCTTACATTGAATCCCAACTATACCACCAATCTACTGGGTTTGACATCCGATCAATTTATTGGTGTAGTGTCGACCGATGTGCTGAATGCCGCAACAAAAGGTGTAACCAGTTTTTACAATGGCACCCAGGTGCTGACCGGAAGAAACCTGAGCGACGACGTGATTGATGTGGAACTGACACTCGTTTTTGGTGGCCCTACGGGTGGGGATAATCCTGGTTTGACCAGTGATCATGTAAACGGCAACGATAAACCTTTCCTTGCTGCCTTTCCTTACGAAGCCAGTCCCTGGTAAGTCACGTCATCAAACGGGAAGTACCCGGCCATGCTTCATGAAAAATATTTTTCAACCAAAACAGCCATTCCTGCTAAGATCGATGGCTGTTTTGGCTTTTTTCATCATTGGACAGTCTGCGCAGGCCCATGTGGTGGTACAGGAGCTGGAAAAAATGTCCCCGACGAGTGCGGCCTGGATATATTTGAAACTAGGTTACCACCATATCCTGCCATTTGGCATGGACCATATTTTATTTGTCCTCAGCCTGTTCCTTCTCAGTCCGAATTTGAAACCTTTGCTATGGCAAGCAACGGCCTTTACATTGGCCCATTCTATCACCCTGGGCCTTGCCATGTATCAGATCGTTCGGGCGCCGGCTGGAATTGTTGAACCCCTGATTTCTTTGTCCATCCTGTACGTTGCCTTGGAAAATATATTTTCCCCCCGTCTGAAACCCTCTAGAATCGGTATTGTATTTTTATTTGGTCTGGTACACGGGATGGGGTTCGCAGGTGCGTTGGGGCAGTTGGGACTACCGACGAATGCTTACCTTCTTTCCCTGGTAATGTTTAATGCAGGCGTTGAGTTGGGACAGCTTACCATTATTATAACAGCCTATTTTTTATTGTCCAAATGGTTTGGACAAAGGCCCTGGTATAGAAATCGAATCGTGATTCCGCTCTCTGCAGCTATCGCGGTCATGGCTGCCATCTGGACGGTGGAGCGGATATTAATCTAATAGTTTTTCGAGGTCTTTGACAATAACCGGGCTCAAATCATATTGATTCAGGTAAGCAGCTTTAAAAAAGGATTGTGCATTGTATCCTTTGTGGGCACCTTGCATGACTTTACCCATCCAATACAATTCCAGACCTTCCAGCGGTTTACCAGATACATTTTTTGCAAAGACATCATAGGCTTCTTGCGGGCGGTGGTTGGAAAATAAACTCCACGCGTACCAGGCATAGGTTTGTGGTGTGCTTCGGTTTTCGAGCTCTTTTTTGGAAATTTTTACGGCCAGGGCTGGATCATTCAAAATCCCAGTACACAATTCTATCAGGTATTTATTGTACATGTTGCCGTAAGATGAATCGGTTGCCAGTCTAAAAAAATCTTCTGCATATTTTTTTTCCTTCACACTATCCCCCCTGGCCTCGGACATTTGGGTGAGTTTGAAAACAGGGTCCGGTAATCGGCTCCTGACGTGCGCGAACTCAAATATTTTCTCTGCCAGCGAATCATTCCCGTCGTGTACGAGCGCAATCCAACCCAAGCCCGTTATACTATGAAAATCAGCGCCATTGATGGCTATACACTGCTTATAGAGTTCGGCAGCCTGCTTTAAATCGCCTGCATGAATATATAGGTCAGCAGCGTTGGACAGGGCTACCTGTTTGAGATAAGGACTGCTTTGTTCCAATTCAGCAGCCCGGAGCATGGCATGAATGGAGCTATCCAACTCACCATTCAGATGGTCCATTTTAGAGCGCCGGAAAAAATACCCGTAATCTGTATTGGATTTCAATTCTTTAAGTTCTTCGGAGGCATAAAAAAACCTTCCCAACTCAAAATCTACGTCAAAAGAGGCTGTCAGCCGGTCATATTTTTTAAGGCCAATTGATGTGGCCGCTTGCAGGTAGCTGTCTGCTTTTTTGAATTGGTGTTGCAGGATGGCGTCACCAATCAGGGTCAGGTCCGCTTGCGCTTCCCGGTGGTTAAAATTTGAATCCAGCTTACGCATTACGCTGTCTGCCGACTGTATATCGCGGATATCTCCAAAAAGATGAAATCGCAAAGAAAGGGCGCCTGCGTATTTGGATTCGCTGGTTATTCCTGGCAGCGAAGGCCGGATGCGGTTTTTCCAGAAAACCATCGCGGATTCATTGGTTTTGGCCAGCGCAGGTTCCTGGTAGTGCATGATCAGACTATCGATATAAATCTGATCAACTATTTGTCTGTTTGCGTGATTGCAGCCGGTGAGAGACTGGAGTATAAATAAGATTGCGACCGGTCCTTTCGTCATTTTTATCTTATCTACGTTCCGAACCGCTTGCCAGATTGCCCCAAAGGAAATATCCTACTGATTTTGCTGCCAATTCCTGCTTGGAGTCAGGCGGAACAGCCCAATTTTCGGGACTTTTGCTTTGGAGGCTCGCAAAAATATTTTACCTTACTTTCTCTACAAACACCCTAAACCTTATCATGGAAACTGATTCCATCACACGCCGCCCCCCTAGCAGCCCGCAGACCATTGAAAAAAGAGATACCATATCCCGCGAGGAGTTTATTCGGGACTATGTAATGGCGTCTAAGCCAGTTATTTTGACCAAGGCGGCCCTGCCATGGAAAGCGATTGGGAAAATAACTCCGGGTTATATCAAGGAAAAATATGGTCACCTGAAAAAAACGATCAAGGGCGTTGAATATACCTATTCCGAACTGATCGACCGGATTTTGCACTCTACTCCTCAGAATCCGGCGCCGTACCCCTTCAATGTCAACATCGAGGAGACATTTCCGGAGATCTTACAAGATATCAAACCGGAATTGGCATATGGGAAAATCGACCGCATCAACCATCCACTGGTACCCCGTTACATGATGTATGGTACAGAGGTATACGAATTGTTTTTTGGTGGGAACGGTTCCAGTTTCCCTTTTCTGCACTTCGATGAATTGTATATGCATACGCAGATTACCCAGATATACGGTTCCAAAGAATTTATTTTGTTTTCTCCGGAACAAACCAAATTTCTCTACCCCAAACCTGAAAATCCGAAAATTTCTCCCATCGATGTTTTTAATCCGGATTACGAAAAATATCCGCTTTTCCGGGATGCCCAGGCACTGCGCGTCAATCTCCTTCAGGGGGAAACCCTTTTCTTCCCAACCGGCTGGTGGCATTCAACCCAGATCCATGAGCCCAGCATAACCTTCGGTCGTGCTCAGCTCAACGGAATTAATTGGAACCTATTCGTCGAAGATGAATTCAAGGTCTGGAAAAGAAAATCCGTTTTTTTGGCTGTTCCGATGCTGATTTATGGAAAACTGGTGGGTCAGCTGATGAATCTGCAGGAAAAATTTATGAAATAACCTGGCTTACTGCCCACTTTTAGCTAAAATCAATCCTTGTTCCGGAACCCATTTGTCGTATTCCATGTATTTAGCGGTTTCAGCTGCGATGTTTTTGCCTCGGATTTTTTCAACCAGGTGCAAAGCTCCGTCAATACCCGCGGAAATACCGGCGGTGGTAATCACTTTACCATTGTCAACAAAACGGACATTGGATAAAACTTTGGCCTTGGGGACGGCCTCTTTCAGTTTTTCTATACTCGAATGAAAGGTAGTAACCGTCAATCCATCCAAAAAACCTGCCTTACCCAGAATAAACGCACCGGTACAAACTGAAAAATAAAATTCCGGTGTGGGTGCATTTTTCAACCAGGCAATAACTGCCGGGTCATTTGCCGCATTTCCGGAATTGCCGCCAAAGAACGCAAGAATATCGGCAGCGGGCGCGTCGGCGATTGTATAGTCCGGAATAATTTTGAGCACGCCCTGCGCAGTGATCGGATCCTTGGTTTTTGAAACAATGGATACGTCAAATCCGGCATAGGAAAATACTTCCAAAGGACCGGCAAAGTCCAGAATTTCAACCCCGTCTTGCAGGTAAAAAAGCACTTTTACCTTTTTGTCGTTTGGCATGTTTTTAGTTTTATCCCCGTTCATGAAAAAAAATCCTGATTCAAATACAAGGTTTATCAGCGAACTATTGTTGCCTGAAAGAGAGGGACCCATGGCCAACCACGTAGATGCGCTGATTTTATTTGCCTGGATCTCCTGGCTCCCGTCCAGGATCAGAAAACTTAATACAAGCATCCAGCACCGGATAAATGTTTTCATATACTTTTAATTTTAAACAAAAATAGAAGCTTGGTGCTTGCTGCGACGGCCAAACATAACCCGGATCAGGCCATTAATCTCGGGTCTTCACCCGGTTCAACAGCAGCGATCGAAGCCTGTTGGTGCTTTTTAAACCACAATGCAGGGCGGCTGCCTGAAAAGTATGCCCTTCACTCACTAATTTATGGGCGCGTTCTGTTCTCAGTTTATCGGTATACTCCCCAATGGTGATATGCGTCGCTTTTTTAAAAGAGCGGCTCAGATTGCGGACACTCATATTTACTTTTTCGGCCAGCTCTTGGATAGAGAACCGGTGATCCAAGGACTTAGACAAGGTATCCTGTACGATATGGATCCGGTCATCCAAATGATTCCTGTATTGGGTATAAATACTTAGTTGGGGATCCTCAATGGTTCGGCGAAAATAGATCACCACTTCTTTTGCGATTTTTGCAGCGAAACCGGCATCCCAAAGTTGTTCAACCAGATACAAAGCCAGGTCAATTCCGGAAGAAACGCCGGCGCTACTGAAAATCCCACTGTCTTCCACAAAAAGGCGATTGGAACGCAGTTTTGCCAAGGGATAGGCTTTTTTAAATTGCTCGGTATATTTCCAATGGGTGGTACATTCCCGATGATCGAGCAATCCCGCTTCGGCTACCAGGAAGGCACCGGTACAAACTGAGCAGATGATTACCTGCTTGGCATATTGGGTTTTCAGCCATATTTGGAAAGGCACCGAATCCATCAAAAACCTTTTTTCCGACAACAACGCAAATTCCAAACCTGGAATAAAAATCAAGTCTCCAGCCTTTAAATCCAATTGATCATAAGGTATCAGTTGTTGAAAACGAAGAGCACTGCTGCTGACCTCTTCGGTTTGCAAAACGGTCATGGTAGAGAAAACCGAGCGAACCGGGGCACCATAGGAAGCGGCCTCATAAAAAATATGCGCAGGTCCGGTAAAATCCAGCAGATGAACCCTGGGCGGGATTATAAATACAGCCTGTATAAAAGACGATGGTTGGGGATCCATCCACTAAAAATAAGCACTTAATCCTCATGGTTCACGCGGCGGGGGATTAGAAATATCTTAAAAATGGTTTAGTAAATTCTACCAATACTTTCTCCTGTTTTATGATATACTGCAAATCCGTGTTCGGTGATTGGAATATTGGCAGAAATCAATTTCC
>Ga0206938_1159_pt1 | contig 16194 bp, 12 predicted proteins | sample Alteio_BWOrgHeat_12_FD_152918 | JGI IMG/M metagenome (GOLD analysis project Ga0206938, IMG submission 152918) | Enriched cells from forest soil in Barre Woods Harvard Forest LTER site, Petersham, Massachusetts, United States -... | ecosystem: Environmental > Terrestrial > Soil > Temperate forest >... | reverse complement strand
ATAGGGGCCGCTCATCAGGGATCGGGACATGGGAGCAATCTTCTTAAAAGCCCCTGAGCCGATCATGATTCCCGCTACGAGCAAAACACTCGACAAAAGACCGATTTCCCTGCGGAGGGTATTTTTGGTGAGGTCCTTTTCTTCCTGCATCTGGATAACTAATTTTTTTGAATGCGCAGGTGGATTCCATTTACCTGGATCCCAGCGATATGTTTAAGTTAGTCCTACTTGGGGAGAATTCACGGTCATCTCAAAAGCTTTCCACAAAATATTTCCGCCATTCCTTGCTGAAGACGAAACCTGGATTGGGATCAAAAAAATATTTTATTGGGAACAATGGCAATCACGGTCGGGATTTTTTCTCAAATACAGCAGAATTTGGTAGAACTGTTTGTAAAATCAAAATAGAAAATCCCCCATCCCGGTATTGGGCGACAGGGGATTTTTTTTATGATGCATGGACTGGTTTACCCGGCAAGGTCTGCGCCTTTGCGTTGTGAACTAAGCCCGGTGAATCCTGCGGCTCACATGATTTTCCTGGCGATTCAGTTTGTTTTGCTCATGACGGGTGATGTGACCGTCGTGCCTATAGGCCATCCGTCTTTCTTCCCGGCGGATTTGATGATCCCGTCTGTGCATACGACTGGCCTGGCCTTTGCTGATATCTCCTTCCTTTCTTTTGTTGTTTATCCTGCGGTCCTGATTTTTCAAACGTTGGTTCACTTCAGCGCGGCGTGGATGGTTTTTGTCAAAGTTTCCGTCCTGTGCCTGGGAAATATTTGCGAATCCAAGAAATGCAATGAAAAGTGCTGAGAATAAAAATTTCGATTTCATAGTATTATTTTTAAGTGCTTTTGCACTCCTTATAGACCGGACGATGAAAAAGAAGTTTAATCCCTTGATCGCTTTAACATAGTTTTCCCTTTCTTCCTTGTATGCGATGGAATATTAAAAACTCGTGTCGTCCGCACTCGGACCGTAACTTCCGGGAATGGGGACATCCAGTAAGCGCAAGAAAACGCCCAGCTGCGCCCGGTGATGTATGGTCTGCGACATTGCCATGCGGATTACCTCTTCTTTGGTAATCGTAAGATAGACCTGTTCTCCATTGCGCATGGTCCAGCTGTTCTGCAAGTACTCATCCGTTGTCTGAGATAAGGCTTCGATCGCTTTTTTCTGGTTTTCTTCAAAAATGGACTGCAGTTCCCGGTTGTGGTTCACCAGCGTGGGTTTGTAATCGCCAGCGGCAAAATCAAGCACACTGGTGTGAATACCGAGGGGAATCCAACTGGGAAGTTCAGCCAGATGGGTAGCCAAGCCAACCAACGACATGCTTTTGGGATGGGGTTTCCAGTCATACTTATCCTCTGGTATTATTTGCAGGAATTTACGGGTGATCGCAGCTTCTGCCTTTACCTGTTTTTCAAAAAACGAAACGATGGTGTTCATATAAATGATTTAATGAACCACAAAGGAAACGGCAGTGACTGACAACCCTATGGCAGAGCCCTTTTTAATATTTTACGGGAAGTAGTTTCATGTATTCGTCCAGGGGCATGTGTTTGGCAATGGTAAAATCCTTGCCGGTCGATTCCAGGCGTAGGATACGCGAAACACGAAAATCCCGGTAGTCTTTTTTATTGTGGCACCATCCGATCAAATGCCAGCTGAGGGCATAAAAAACCAATCCGATGGGTTCCATTTTGCGGATGGATACCTCTTCCTGTTTGTTGGTGTAGCCAATCTCGATGATTTTCTGGGAACTGATGGCTTGCTGGATGCGGGTCAGGTATTCGAAATTCTGTACAAAACAAGGCGGGACCTGGAGTTTGATATTGCCTGCCAGTTTTTCTATCGAATCCTTTTGGGTAGAACGCAAAACAGATTTGACTTTGGTCAGGGCAGAGGTATAATGTTGCTGAATCGATTTGTCTCCAAAAGCCCCCACGATGGACTCCATCAAAAGCAGGGCATTGGCTTCGTCGCTGCTGAATGATACGGGCTGAAGAAAATATCCGTTCACAATAAAATAACCCCGGTGCGGCTCAAAACTAACCGGGATACCTTGTTCGTTGAGTGCCTTGATGTCGCGGTAAACAGATCGCACACTGATATGGAATTTTTCTGCAATCTTCTCACCAGTTACAAATTTTTTGGATTGCAGCAGGGTGAGTATTCCAAATAATCGGTCGATTCGGTTCATGTTTCAAATTTACCACAATCGGACAATGGACCGGCTGGCTGGGATACCAGTTGTCCCGGCAAGCCTGTCGCTTGGTGAGGGGTTGGATTAATAACGGGCCGCCTTCCGCCGGGTCCCGGGGAGAAGACACCGCCAAAATAGTTAGTTTTTAATTACTAAAAAAATTAGTGTGCATAAAATATTTACCCTAACTTTGAAGAATCAACTACTTTAAACGACTAAAAACCACGCCATGTCAAACGCAGAAAAATTAAAAGCACTGAAGTTAACCATTGATAAAATAGACAAGGACTACGGCAAAGGCAGTGTGATGATGATGAATGAAAAAAGTACCGAACCCATGGAAGTCGTTTCGACTGGTTCCATCGGCCTGGATGTGGCTTTGGGCATCGGCGGACTACCGCGCGGGCGGGTGATTGAAATTTACGGACCGGAATCTTCCGGTAAAACCACCATCGCTACCCATGTGATTGCAGAAGCACAGAAAAAGGGGGGTATGTGTGCTTTCATTGATGCCGAACACGCTTTTGACAGCAACTATGCCCGCAAACTGGGGGTAGACGTGGACAACCTACTTATCTCACAGCCTGATTATGGTGAACAGGCCCTGGAAATTGCCGACCGGCTCATTCTTTCCGGCGCACTCGATGTAGTGGTGATCGACTCCGTTGCCGCCCTGGTTCCCAAAGGAGAACTGGAAGGAGAAATGGGAGACAGCAAAATGGGACTCCATGCCCGTTTGATGTCACAGGCCCTGCGTAAGCTGACGGCTACGATCAGCAAAACAAACACCATTTGCATTTTCATCAATCAGCTCCGGGAAAAGATCGGAGTGATGTTTGGAAATCCGGAAACGACGACGGGCGGGAATGCGTTGAAATTCTATGCTTCCGTGAGGCTGGATATCCGCCGGATGAGCCAGATAAAAGATGGTGAAGAAGCCATCGGCAACCATGTAAAGGTCAAAGTGGTGAAGAACAAAGTAGCGCCACCCTTCCGCAGTGCAGAATTTGATATTATATTCGGCGAAGGCATTTCAAAAATGGGTGAAGTGATTGATATGGGCGTCGAGTTCGGGATCGTACAAAAAAGTGGCAGCTGGTTCAGTTATGGATCCGACAAACTTGGACAGGGCCGGGACGGCGTTCGTCAACTGCTGTTGGACAACCCGGAACTGGCGGCAGAAATAGAAGCAAAAATCCGTGCGAAGATCAAAGAAACCCAGGAAGGGGTAGCAGAAAAATAAATAAAAAACAAAATACTTGGGTTGGTAAGTATGGAGGCTGTCCTTTGGGATGGCCTTTTTTCATGGGCATCCACCCAAAGCCGGGTTAAGCCGGACATTCCGGACATAAAAAAAGGGGTCAGAATAAAAATTCAACCCCGTTTTAAAATCCAATATCCTATGAAAAACCGAGGTAAAGATATACGTAAACATTCATATCTGCAAGCCACAAGCCATTTACCCGGGAATCATTAATTGTTTTTTACCAGTTGTTCGGACATCACGGCATTCGTAGATTTATCCGTCGCTTTGAGTATATAACTTCCTTTTTGTAAAGTAGACACATTAACAATCTGCATGCCGGCAGCCACTTCCTGTGTAAACCAAACGATTCCGTAGGAATCCTGTACCTGAACACTCAGAGGATGGGCAGACCGGATAATCAAAAGTTTATCAACCGGATTGGGATAGAATCTAAAATCGATATCCCCTATGGAATTCATATTCACCGTCTTTGAAACCTGTTCTTTCCCGTCTTTGCCGGTAATCCGGATCCGGTAAGAAACGGCACCGGACCCTACAGAATTATCTACCATTGTATACACCGAATCGGTTCCGACCGAAGCATCCATGGCACTCAATACGTCGAAATGAAGGGCATCGGAACTCTTCTCCACAATAAAAAAATCTTCAGTTTTCACCGCAGGCATAGACCACCGCAAAACGGCGTGGCCATCCACGGGTGTAACAGTAAAAAAACTGAAAGGGGAAGCGGTTTCTGTGCTGGAATTGCTAGGCGGGTGGTTTGGGCTTGACTGCCCCATCAGTCCACAGCATATGCATGCTGAGGCCAACAACATCTGAAGTTTCTTCATTGGATAAAAAATGTGAATAAGCTGTGAACAAAATCCATGCCGTTCGCAAAATCAGGGGTGAATCAAAACAGAATAGAATCGCTAGGCCCTGCCATCGCCCTTTTTATACTTTCGTTGAAAGCCGGTACAGCAAAGGGTTTGGGGATATGACTGTGTGGACATAAAAAAGTTTAAAGAATCCAAAAGAAAATTCTTACCGATCATCTCCTCTTAAGGGAAGCCGTGGGAAGTCGGGGTGGAAAGAATCGTTCCTGACTAAATCATCCCAAAGACATGTGCCGATATCCAGGGTCGCCCGCCGCCTTTCCTTGAAACAAGCTCCAGGCTTATGGCTTACATTGCAGTAAACCCTTTTACATGAGCATTTATAAAATGGGCAGCAGCAAACGCATTGCCCTGGTTGCCCACGACAATAAAAAAACGGAACTCATCGAATGGGCAGTTTATAACAAGGCAGTTTTGTCCATGCACCGACTTTTCGCCACCGGCACCACGGGTAAACTATTGGAAAAAGCCCTGGGGATCCCCATCACCAAATTTATGAGTGGTCCGCTCGGAGGGGATCAGCAGATCGGAGCCCGTATCGCCGAAAGAAAAATTGACGTATTGATATTTTTCTGGGATCCCATGGAAGCCCAACCCCATGATCCCGATATCAAAGCCCTGCTCCGGCTGGGCGTGGTATGGAATATCCCCTTTGCCTGCGACCGGTCCACAGCAGATTTTCTGCTTACCTCACCCCTCATGCACCAGGATTATGAAGTGATCCAGCCGGATTATTCCCTTTACCTGAAAAGGCCTCCCAGGTAGTTCATTCTTCCTATCTTTATTTTCATCTATCACCCGCACGAACCTGTTCATTTGAAAAGAGTTTTAACAATCAGCCTACGGATTCTGGCGGTTTTGTTGGTCCTGGTATTGCTCGCATTCACCGGTGGTTGGATCTACCTGAAGCAGCATAAAAAAGAAGTGATCAGCTTTATTGAATCGGAAGCCAAAAAAGGGCTCAATGGAGGAGAACTGCATTTGAGCGATATCAGCATTGGTTTTAAACACACTTTTCCACGGATTGCATTTACCATCGATACCCTGGTCTTAAGAGACAGTCTTTGGACAGAGCACCACCACGACTTGATTTGGGCGACCCGGGCCTATGCCACCCTGGATTTTTTCAAACTCATCATAGGAAAAATCAGCATCGGGCGGGTTCAGCTAATAAACCCGCGGTTTTATATTTATACAGATTCATTTGGATATACCAATACCTCCGTATTCAAAAAGAACAGCCCACCCAAAAAAGATGCACCCAGGAACCTGGACTATCCCATTGTGGAAGTGAACAACGGCACCCTGACCGTTGATAAAAAAGACAACAACAAATTCTTTGATTTTGACATCCCGGATCTGGAATGTCATATTCAGGGAAATGCCGCCGATCAAACCCTGCTGATCGACACCAAGCTCAATTGCCGGATTCAGAAAATGACGTTTACCATGGAAAAAGGTCCTTTTCTGGAAGGAAAAACAGTCATCGGAAACTTTCAATTTCAGTTCAATCGGGCTTCCAAAATCCTCCAGTTTGAAAAGATCCGGCTGGCCGTTGATAAACAACCCTTTGTTTTTTCCGGCAAGTTTTATCTGGCAGAAGTACCCACTCCTTTTTTACTATCCTGGGAAACCGATAACCTTTCTTTCCGTCAGGCAGCGTCCTTCCTTTCTAAAAATATCCGGGCAAAATTGGAACAATACGAAATTTCTGAAACCATTACCCACCTGACCGGATCGCTGGATAATTCAGAACCGGAATATAAAACACCCCTAATCCATTTGAACCTCCGCGTCGAAGCGAAAACCATTGCCACTCCCATAGTCGTGCTGAACAAAGTTTCCTTTCATGCGACTTTTAGCAATGAAGAAATCCGGGGCAAAGGTCATGAGGATTCAAATACGGTCATGCATTTTACCGCGCTTCGGGGAAGCCTGGACAAGCTGGATTTCCGCTGTGATTCCGTCGAAATCCACGACCTCGTCCATCCCCGGATGAAAATGCATATGTTATCCAATTTCCAGTTGGAGAATGTCAATAATTTCATCGATGAAAACACCCTGGCCTTTACCAAAGGATCCGGCAAGCTGGACCTTCGTTATAGTGGTTCCCTGGAACAATCCTACGATAGTCTGCGGATGATAGCCGGGACATTCAATATAGATTCGGCCGGGTTACTTTCTGTTCCCCGGAATTTGCAGTTTAACAATGGCAAAGGTGCCATCCGTTTTCAAAACAAAGACATTTTGGTTGATAACCTGGCACTGCAGACGGGCAGTACGGATCTGCTGATGAACGGGAAAATAAAAAGCATTTTTTATCTGATCAACCAAAAAAATAACAAACTCACCATCGACTGGACCATCCGCTCCAATAAATTAAACCTGAATGATTTTACCTCCTATTTAAAACAACAGAAGTCACGGAATCTTTCGGCAAAGAATAAGTCCTCGCTGGCACAAACCGTAACCAGTTTCACTGCTTTGCTGGCCAGTGCCAATTTTAACCTGAACCTGAGTGCCCGGCAAATCATTTATAAAAAATTTAACGGCAGCAATCTGGAGGCAGATATGACACTGGACAATGATGCCGTGAATCTTAAAAAAATAAAACTCCAGCATGCCGGCGGAAGCGTCCAGCTCTCAGGAATTCTCAGCAATGAGCCCATATCCAACCCGTTTTCTTTTACCGCGCAGCTCAGCAAGATTGATGTCAGCAAGATTTTCTATGCCTTTAACAATTTCGGCTTGAAATCTCCCACCGATAAAAATATTGGGGGTACGATGACAGCGGATGTGACGCTTCAAGGCAGATTTACCAACAAAGCGACCTTGCTGGACGATGACCTCAATGGATTTGTAAAATTCAATCTCTCCGATGGACAGCTGATTGATTTTGAGCCGGTTCAAAAAATTCAAGAAACGGTTTTTAAAAGCCGGAATTTTTCTGACATCCATTTCGCAGACCTCCACGACCTGTTGGAAATAAAAGGAAAAAACATTGTGATCAACCGGATGGAAATCCGCTCTTCCGTTCTTACCATGTTTGTGGAAGGCGTCTACAATATGAAGACAGGTCCCGATCTGAGCATCCAGGTTCCTTTGAGTAATTTGAAAGCCAGCAAGGATTCGGTTCTTCAAAACAAGGGTATTTTTAGTAAAACCGGTGTCAGCGCCCGGCTCCGGGCCCAGCGCGGAGACGACGGGAAACTCAAAATATCCTGGGACCCTTTTAATAAGGCGGGAAAAAAACTCAAATCAAAAAATGCAAACACTAAATCCTGAGCCAGACGACGCGTTGTGTGCAGTATCCCTTCTTCTCCCCATTCATTCGTTTTAGGGCTAAAAACGTAACTTACAGGTCCTAAATTTTTTCAAAAAATGGAGTTTAAAGTCCACTCCCCCTATACCCCGGCCGGTGATCAGCCCGAAGCGATTCTTCAACTGACCAAGGGTTTGATGGAGGGTGAAAAATATCAAACCCTACTGGGAGTAACGGGCTCTGGAAAGACATTTACCATTGCCAAAGTCATCGAGCAGGTTCAAAGGCCTACCCTGGTTCTCACGCACAACAAAACGCTGGTGGCCCAACTCTATGGAGAGTTTAAACAATTTTTTCCTGATAACGCCGTGGGATATTTTGTTTCTTACTACGACTACTATCAGCCGGAAGCCTATATGCCGGTCAGCGACACCTATATTGAAAAAGACCTTTCCATCAACGAGGAGCTCGATAAGCTCCGGCTCCAGGCAACGACGCAACTGCTCAGTGGACGCCGGGATATTATCGTGGTGGCTTCCGTAAGTTGCATCTACGGTATTGGCAATCCAGAGGATTTTGAAAATGGTATCGTCCGCATCAAAAGCGGACAGACTTTATCTCGGCAGGGATTTTTACACTCCCTTGTCAATTCCCTGTATACCCGTGACCAGTTCGAATTCAAACGCGGATCCTTTCGGGTACAGGGTGATACCATCGATATCAACCTGCCTTACCTGGACTATGGCTACCGGATTACTTTTTTCGGGGACCAGATCGAAGAAATCGAGAGCTTTGAAATGAAGACCGGAAAACGCATCATGCCCATGGACAATGCGGCGATATTCCCTGCCAATCTTTATCTGGCCCCCAAGGAAATGCTAACACAAATTCTTCTGGAGATACAAGATGAAATGGCTGCCCAGGTAACTTACTTCAAGCGTGCCGGAAAATTTATAGAAGCGCAGCGTTTGAGCGAACGCGTAAATTTTGATGTAGAAATGATCCGTGAACTGGGGTATTGCAATGGAGTAGAAAATTATTCTAGGTTTTTCGACCGCAGAAAACCTGGGACCCGGCCTTTCTGCCTGCTGGACTATTTCCCGAAAGATTTTTTATGCGTAATTGACGAAAGCCATCAAACGATCCCGCAGGTCAGCGGAATGTACGGAGGAGACCGAAGCCGAAAACTGATCCTCGTAGACTATGGGTTTAGGTTGCCTTCCGCTCTAGATAACCGTCCTCTGAATTTCCATGAATTCGAAACCATGACCGATCAAACGATTTATGTTTCGGCTACCCCCGGCGATTATGAACTCGAAAAATGCGGGGGCGTGGTCGTTGAGCAGGTGGTTCGTCCTACGGGATTATTGGATCCTCCCATAGAAATCAGACCCAGTGTAAACCAGATCGATGACCTGCTGGATGAAATCGATGGCCGTATTAAAAAGGGTGGAAGGATTTTAGTGACAACCCTGACCAAAAGGATGGCCGAGGAGATGGATAAATATCTGGCCCGTTTAAACATCAAATCAAAATATATCCACAGCGAAGTCGATACACTGGAAAGAGTGGAAATTCTTCGACAGCTGAGACTCGGTGAGATTGATGTACTGGTGGGCGTGAATTTGCTCCGGGAAGGCCTGGATCTCCCGGAAGTAACCCTGGTGGCCATTTTAGATGCGGATAAAGAAGGGTTTCTCCGCAATGAAAGATCTCTGACCCAGACAGCGGGCCGGGCCGCTCGCAACGTGGAGGGGCTGGTGATTTTTTATGCCGACAAGATGACCGAAAGCATGCAACGGACTATCGATGAAACCAGCCGGCGACGGGCCAAACAGGTATTGTACAACGAGCAGCATGGGATTACTCCCCGCACGATTCTTAAATCAAGACAGGATGTATTTGCCTCCACTTCGGTCCTGGATATAAAAGGATTCGACGAAAGAAATCCTTATGCGATTCCGGGAGACCAGGATCTTATTGCGGTAACAACGGAAGAACCGGTAGAATATCAAACGATCCCCCAACTGGAAAAAGGGATTTCCAAAATAAAAAAGGAAATGGAAAAAGCTGCCCGTGATCTGGATTTTATGGAAGCCGCCCGCTTGCGGGACACCATGTTTTCCCTGCAGAAGAAATTAACTGAAATGAAAAACTAAAACGGTTTATGAACAAGAAATTGTTTTTGCTCGATGCCATGGCCCTGATCTTTCGCGCGTATTATGCCCTGATAAGATCCCCGCGGATCAGCTCTACCGGGAAAAATACAAATGCCCAATTCGGGTTCACCAATACCCTGGTGGAACTGATCAACAATCAGAAGCCTTCCCATATGGCCGTTTGTTTTGATACGGAAGCGCCCACAGAACGTCACACCGATTTCACCGACTACAAGGCCAACCGCCAGGAAGCTCCCGAAGACCTGATCATCGCCATTCCGGATATCAAAAAAATTGTGCGGGGGTTCAATATCCCCATCATGGAACTCGACGGTTATGAAGCCGATGATGTAATAGGCACGCTTAGTAAGCAAGCGGCTGCCGCCGGTTATGAAGTATTTATGGTTACCCCGGACAAAGATTACGGCCAGTTGGTCACCGATCAGGTCAAAATTTATAAACCCGGATACCAGGGCGGAGGAGTGGAAATCCTTGGCAGGAATGAGGTGCTCGAAAAGTGGAATATCAAATCCATACCTCAGGTGATCGATATCCTCGGATTGATGGGAGATGCCGTGGACAATATTCCGGGCATACCGGGGATCGGAGAAAAAACGGCGGCCAAACTGCTGGCTGAATACGAAAGCCTGGAAAATGTTTTGGCAAATGCGGAAAACATCAAGGGCGCATTGGGGGAAAAGGTAAAGGCCGGTAAAGAGCTCGCGATCATGAGTAAGAAACTGGCCACCATCATTACGGATGTGCCGGTTCAGTTCCACGAAGAAGATTTCCGCTTAAAGGAATGGAACAAAGAGATACTCCGCGAGATTTTTTCAGACCTGGAATTCCGGACCGTGGCAAAAAGGATTTTGGGAGAAGACTTACCCGGGGCCAACGGATTGAAACCCGTTCCCGAAGGAGTGCAACAGGACTTGTTTGGAAATGCGGTGACCGCCGTTCCCCCAAAAGAAGAAGAGACGCCGGAAGCTGCACCGCTGAGTGCAGAAAAAAATATTTCAAATACCCCGCACAATTATATCTGTGCCGATACGCCTGAAAAAAGAATGTCCCTCATTACCCAGATGCTTGGCGAAAAAGAAATTTCTTTCGATACCGAAACGACCGGTATCGATGCCAACAATGCCGATCTGGTGGGACTTAGTTTTTCCTGGAAGTCCGGAGAAGCCTATTATGTGCCCGTTCCCCCTCAGAGAGCATTGGTGCTGGATATTCTGGCTGAATTTCACCCGCTCTTTGACAATCCCGACCGGCTCTGGATTGGACAAAATACCAAATATGATCTGCTCGTGCTGAAATGGTACGGAATTGAAATCAAGGGCAAATTGTTTGATACCATGCTGGCCCATTATGTTATTGATCCAGAAGGCAAACGCGGGATGGATTTATTGAGTACCCAATATCTTGGCTACGAACCGGTACATATCGAGGAACTGATCGGCAAAAAGGGGAAGGGTCAGGGGACCATGCGGGATGTCGCCATAGAAAAAATAACGGAATATGCGGCCGAAGATGCCGACGTCACTTTGCAATTGAGAAATAAGATCCTACCACTGCTGGACACAAAATCTGTTCGAAAAGTTTTCGAACAGGTGGAAAACCCACTGGTAAAAGTGTTGACGGATATGGAATTCGAAGGCATCCGGGTTGATATGGATTTCCTGAATCTGTATTCTAAAGAGCTCGAGAAAGAGGCCGCTCAGGCTGAATCGAATGTATACCGGGATGCGGGTGTACGTTTTAATCTTTCTTCCCCCAAACAATTGGGTGAAGTGCTATTCGACAAGTTAAAACTCGATCCGAAGGCAAAAAAAACAAAAACCGGTCAGTACGCTACCGGGGAAGATGTGCTTTTGAAACTGGCACAACAGAATAAAATCGTGGATGATATCCTGGCTTACCGGGAACTCACCAAATTGAAATCCACCTATGTGGACGCACTACCGGCCATCATCAACCGAAAATCCGGACGGGTTCATACCAGTTATGCACAGGCCGTTGCTGTCACCGGACGGTTGTCCAGCAATAATCCCAACCTGCAAAATATTCCCGTGAGAACGGAAAGAGGAAGGGAAATCCGTAAAGCATTTATTCCCCGGGATGAAAACCATCTCCTGGTTTCTGCCGATTATTCGCAAATTGAACTGCGCATCGTGGCCGCTATCTCAGGAGACCCGAATATGTGCTTGGCCTTCAAGGAAAGAAAAGACATTCATACTGCTACGGCCGCAAAAGTATTTGGTGTGGAGGAAAAGGATGTTACCAAGGAAATGCGCTATCGGGCCAAGAGCGTGAATTTTGGAATTATTTACGGTCAGGGCGCTTTCGGGCTGGCGGACAATCTGGGCATTTCTAGAACGGAGGCCAAAGAAATCATCGACAACTACAAAAAACAATTCGTCAATATTCAAAAATATATGGACGATACCATCCAATTCGCCAGGGAGAATGGATACGTGGAAACCCTGATGGGAAGAAAAAGGTGGCTGAGGGATATCAATTCCGGAAATTTTACCGTCCGGGGTTTTGCCGAAAGGAATGCCATCAATTCCCCCATACAGGGGACAGCGGCCGATATGATCAAAATGGCAATGATTAAAATACACGAAAGTTTTCGGCAAAACGGGTTTAAATCTAAAATGCTGCTTCAGGTGCACGATGAACTGGTTTTTGATGCCCATGTGGATGAGGTGGAGATCATCAAGCCCATTATTATTGAGTGCATGCAATCGGCCCTTATCCTGCCCAACCAGGTCCCTGCCGAAGCGGAAATCGGATCTGGAAAAAACTGGTTGGAAGCGCACTAGAGGGGTATGGGGTTAACCGGGGACCAAAAAATAGTGAACAGTTGGTTAAGATTGAAGACATTCCATTGGTATTATACATCTTGTCGCCTTTACTTCGTTATCCTTAAGATAGAATGCCGGTGGGTGGCCCAGGTTACCGAATCCCGGGTTCACCTTTAGCGAATGATAAACGCCTTATTAACATTTCCTTTGGTAGAAAGGCCTAAACTTTAAGGCACCATTTTAGTCATAGTACATAGGAATCCTCTTTTAAAAGATATCCTTGCAAACGATTTGAACTGTAAATACTTAGATATGAAAAAGTCTACACTGAAATTCTTCCTGCTAGGCATCTCTCTTTTGTTTTTCGGCTTCAGCCGGGCCGCAGAAGACTGGCCAAAACTCATTAATACTTCCAATGGGACCCAGATAAAGGTCTATGAGCCTGAACCTGAATCATTTAAGGGTAATGTCCTCATGTTCCGTTCTGCGATTTCCATCCTTCCCAATGGCAGCAACGAGCCGGTATTTGGTGCTTTCTGGGCTACCGCAAAAGTGCAAACCGACCGCGATAACCGGACCTTGGTGGTGAATACCCTGGATGTCACTTCCATCCGGATTCCAGCCATCGAAGGTCAGGATACCATTGATTATATAGACGACGCCCTGGAAACCCAGTTTCCCCAGTCTTCCGGACCGATTTCCCTGGACGCCATTGTGGCGACCTTAAACCAAAATCAACAGGAGATAAAAATATCACAGGGCATTTCCAATAAGGCTCCCAAAATAATTTATGTAACCCAGCCATCCATGCTGGTCTTGATAGATGGCGAACCCAAATTGCAGCCAAACAAGGATCTTAATTTGGATATGGTTGTAAACAGTCCTTTTACCATTGTTAAAAATGTAGATGGACGATTTTATCTCTATGGAGGAAAGCGCTGGTATGTTTCCAATGCCGCCACCGGACCTTACGAATATACCAATGGGCAGGTTCCGGCTCCCATTCAAACTGTGGGATCCATGATTGCCAGCTCCCAGCAAGCCAACGGAGGCAACGGCAACAGCAAGACCCAGACAGATCCCAGCGTGGTACCCAATATTATTGTCAGTACCACCCCGGCTGAGCTGATTCAGTCCAATGGCCAGCCAAATTTTGTTCCCATCCAGGGTACCAATCTGCTTTATGTAAGCAACTCCGACAACGATATTTTTATGGATGAAAGTTCACAAAAGTATTTCGTCCTGGTTTCAGGACGGTGGTATAGAACAAAAAATTTAAACGCCGATGATTGGGAATATATTCCCGCCGATCAGTTACCGCATGATTTTGCCAACATTCCTCCGGGATCAGCCAAAGACAACGTGTTGGCCAGTGTGGCCGGCACCGACGCGGCCAGGGATGCGGTGATGGATGCCCAAATTCCGCAAACCGCCAAGGTGGACCGAAATACTGCTTCTACCAGTGTCACCTACGACGGCCGACCCAAATTCACCGATATTGATGGAACGAATCTTCAATACGCGGTTAATACTTCCTCTACCGTGATCAGAAATGGCGGGGACGGTCTTTTTTACGTGGTGGACAATGGCGTCTGGTTTGTATCCGCGAACGCAACAGGGCCTTTTGCTGTGAGCACGGTAAGACCGGTGGATGTAGACCTGATTCCCCCCAGCTGCCCGGTATACAACGCCAAATTCGTCAACATCTACGATGTCGATCCGAACTACGTTTATTCTGGATATACACCTGGCTACCTGAACAGCTATGTATACGGACCCACCGTAGTATACGGTACTGGATTTTATTACCAGCCCTGGTTTGGAGCCTATTACTATCCAAGACCTTGGTCATGGGGATTTAATTTCTGCTATACCCCTTATTTCGGTTGGGGCTTTGGATGGGGATACAGTCAAAGCTGGTTCAGCATTGGATTTGGCTTTGGTTACGGTTATCCGGGTTATGGATATGGGTACCGGGGCTGTGGATGGTGGGGCCCGTCCTTTTATCATCCGGCTGTTTGGGGCGGATGGCATGGTGGCGCAAGGCCTTATGGTTTCTATGGGAATAATTTCTATGTGCACAACAATATTCACGTAAACTATGCGAACAATGTATACAGAAACCGGGGCGGTGTAACCAGCCAGGGCTATTATCACCCGAGTAGTATAGCCGCCAGGACCATGAATTATAATCGTCCAACGACCGCTTCTGGTGGTGCAGGAGGCAATTCCTTTCAAAGACCGGGAACACCTGCTGCGAATGCCCGACCAGGATCCATGAACAACAATCCTTCCGCCAATTCCATGTCCAGACCTGGAACGAACGGTAATCCAGGTGGCGCCATCTCCCGTCAGTCGATTTATTCCGATCATCAGGGGAATGTTTATCAGCGGACTCCCTCGCAGGCCAACACCAGTAACTGGCAACAGCGCCAAAACAGGGCCTGGTCTCCGGTAAACAACTCAAGACCCGAGGTTCAGAACCTAGACCGTCAGCAAAATAACCGCAATCGTGGTGAAGTGCGGGCTCAAAATTTCCAGAGAATTAGTTCCAGCCCTTCTCCTGGTGGATACCGGCCCTCTTCGGGCGGTGGAGGAGGCGCACGTCCTTCTGGAGGTGGCGGTGGGGCAAGCAGATCCGGTGGCGGCGGTGGCGGCAGAGGTAGATAAAAAAATATTCATCCATAAAAAAGGCCTGGTAAACCAGGCCTTTTTATAATTCCCACCTTTGCACCTCCTGAAAAATCCGGGCTCAAACAACCGGCGAGTTTAGCGGATTATCCAGGCATATTTTTTTTTCTTCTTCTGATAAGCATTAGCCGGTTTCAGGCATATTGATTCCTCAGGCTCCTAATTTCATCGTGTGAATCTTTCAGGATTTGCTGTTGTTTGGTCAGTAGATCTCTTAAAAAAGAAGGCAGTTTTTCTGTTTCCAGGGCTTTTTTGTAGGCTTTCTGAATCGCGTCTTCCCCCGCTTCGCAATTGGAGAGAATGGCGTGACGGCTGTCCCCAGAAAACATGGCCTTTACGCCAGCCCAGGCGCGGTAAATTTTTCCCATTTCGGTGCTGCCCTTCTCCACTTCCCCGTGTAAAACCTGGATTTCATTGGCCAGACCTGCCTTTATTTTTTGACTTTCCACAATCATCTGATCAAATATCGATTTGAGGTCCGCGTCACTGGAATGCAATTCCTTTACGGATTGTTGGTACCCATTTATTCGGTCATTGTTTATCATGACCAGGTCGTTCAGAACTTCCACGATTTCTTTTGATTTTTCCATAAAAAAAATTTTAGATGTACCAGATCTGCTTTAAAAATCATACCAGGGAAACTTCCAAAATGGGTGCTGGGTCCTATGGTCCCCATACCGGTTACGGTAAGTCTGCTGACACTGCCCCATTGCAGTGGTTCCAATCTTGGTTTTTATGTTTAACTTGCACCACTTAAAAAATTTAGTCTTTCAATATGGAATATTCCAAGATCATTGCCATAACCGGGTTACCGGGTCTCTTCGAATTGATCAGTAGTAAATCAGATGGAGGGATCGTTCGCTCCCTGGACGATAAAAGCACCCGTTTTGTATCCAGCCGGGTACATCAGTTTTCACATCTTGAAAG
>Ga0206938_1156_pt1 | contig 16437 bp, 13 predicted proteins | sample Alteio_BWOrgHeat_12_FD_152918 | JGI IMG/M metagenome (GOLD analysis project Ga0206938, IMG submission 152918) | Enriched cells from forest soil in Barre Woods Harvard Forest LTER site, Petersham, Massachusetts, United States -... | ecosystem: Environmental > Terrestrial > Soil > Temperate forest >... | reverse complement strand
TAATTACACTACGGTACAATATGACCAGTACTACGCCCGCTATAACCTTGGGGTACGTTTCAAATTCTAATTTTCAAAACAAACAATCAACATAACAAATCAGCTAAATTAATCAGATCAACTATGAAAAAGTTAAAAATCATCTCGTTAGGCCTGGCGCTTTTTGCGTTAGCATCTTGCGGTAAAAAAAACGATACCGCCGTGGTATCAGTTCCGTTGCTACAGGTAGGTAAAGCAATAAGCAATACAGCCCCTTTAACAGCGGGTGCTTATAAAGGTACTATGCTGGCGGGCCAAACTTACACCGTTACCGGCGATATTACCATTAACGCAGGCGATACACTTTTAATTCAAAAAGGTGTAACTATTAACATGACCAATGGCGCTAACTTTATTGTTAACGGCGATTTGGTAAGCCTTGGTACAAGCGATGCCCCTATCACAATTACCGATCCAAGCAAAACTAAAACAACCGGCGCATCAGTTGTAGGTACCGATCAGGCTTACGTAGGTGGCTGGGGCGGTATTTATTGCAGTAACACCAGCAAACTGGTAGTTATTAAATGGACACACCTTGATTTTGGTGGTCATGCTTTAGCGGCCCTTCCGTTTGCAGCAAGTGCAGGTTTGGCAGCTGGTAACCAATATATTTTATTTTTTGAAAACCCAACAGGCGTGTTTGTTCTCGAAGATTCATGGATATACGGCTCACCTGATGATGCCACCCGTTTTTATGGCGGTTATATCAACATCATGCGTAATACAATGGAAAAATGCGGAAGCGTTGGTGGTGATGGCTTTAATGCCAAAGGTAGCTCTGTTGGTAACATGGCTTATAACCTTATTATAGGCGGTGCAACTAACGGTACAAAAACTGCCAGCGATGGTACTACTGCCGGCGAATGCCAATTTACCATGTATAACAATACTTATGTTAACGATGGTTTTAGAAATACGGGTGTATTTGGTGCACGTAGCGGGTCGATCGAGATCGAGAATAACTCAAGAGTGTTGGCCTACAACAACCTGATCGTTGATTGCGATTTTGGTGTGCGTGTTGCAGGTGGCCCCGCGGGTGCTAAAGTTTACCTGGCCGATACTACTTCGAGCACAACACAATTGTTCTCAAAAACAGCTAATGGTTACAACTATTATTATGTTGATAATGCCGTGATGGCTGGTCAAATTGTGCCTACCAGCGTAGCCCAAGCTGTAGTTACTCATCCTCAATCTACCGATATTCCAAACATGGCTTCGTTCCTTGGTGCGTCATACACCTTTGGCGCAGTTTATGACGGTAGTACCTTAGTAGGGAAAAACAACCCTCTGTTTGTTAACTACCCGCTTCCTGCTGCCAATAACTTCTGGGTTTCTCAGGCGTCGGTGGATAGCTTTAACTTTCACTTGCAGGCAGGTTCGCCCGCTGCTGGTAAAGGTACTACCAATGCAAACTTAATTAAACCTATAACAGCAGGTATACCGGTTGATGCTGCCTTTGGATCGAGCGAAATAACCCAGCCTGGTGCAGATATGGGTTGCTACCAATTAAACGGTACCGGTAACCACCACTAATATTTATTCTTAACAACCTTATTAGATAATCAGGCTATGAATTGCAATAAAATAGGGTTGTTAAGTTTTTTAATGCTGGCTGTATTTTCCTGCAAAAAATCAGACGATACAACGCCCGTAAAACAAGATACCACCGCAGTCGCCCCGCCGCCTGTGGTGGTATCTTTTCAAAATACAAATTATAACCCATCGTCGTTAGATAGCACCAGGCTATTCAACATTATTCCTGCCGTAAATAACCTGGCTCGTACCGATCTGCTCGAAATTTCGGGTATAGCGGCCAGTAGAGTAAATCCTGGTATATTGTATATTCATAATGATAGTGGTAACTCGGCCCAGGTTTATTTGACCGATGCATCAGGCGCCGACAAGGGAACGCTTTCAATGACAACAGTTGGCAACCGTGATTGGGAAGATATCGCCGTTGGCCCAGGCCCCATAGCCGGAACAAGCTATCTATATGTTGCCGACATCGGCGATAACGATGTCAAATATAGTTCAGTATTTATTTACCGCTTTCCGGAACCTAATTTAGCAGGGAAAACTATACCCTATGTTGCCAATATTACAGCTGTTGATGTTATCGAATTAAAATACCCCGATGGCCCCCGTAACGCCGAAACTTTAATGGTTGACCCGTTAACAAAAGACATTTATATTGCCAGTAAAGAAAGTAATATTTCTAAAGTATATGTTGCCCGTTATCCGCAAAATATTGCATCGACAACGGTATTAAGTCCCGTGGTGCAGTTGTATATCAATAAAGCTACAGGTGGCGATATATCGCCCGATGGCAGTGAAATACTAATAAGAAGCAACCAGTTGATATGGTATTGGAAATTACCCGCTGGTACCCCGATATTTACCGGATTAGCCCTCCAACCACAAATTGCACCCTACGCCAATAATGAACCGCAAGGCGAAGGGGTAGGTTTTGCCGCCGATGGATCCGGTTATTACACCAATACCGAAATAAAAGGTTATCCCGGAAAACTGGCAACCGTTTCGTTTTATAAAAGAAAGTAGTTGACTGTTTGGCAGCATTTTTCCCGGGTTGATTTCTGAATTGTTAACCCTCAAAGCGACTTATTTCTTTATATTTACTTTGATCAGAAAAACTGATCGCTAAATATAGCGTATGAAATTTCGTTTGACCTTGATCTTTATAGGTTTATTTATCGTCTGCAATAAAACGTCCTTTGCGCAGGATATGCAGGGCGCGGTAATTTTTCATATTCAATCAGCGCATACCGCTTTCCCGGATACAGGCCGGGCAAAGGGCCATGTTTACGATAAAGTTTTGTATACTGCTGTCGAACATTACCGTGATAGCACCGTGCTCATCATTGCACCCAAAAAGCTCGATGCCAAAAAAACGGTCGACCTGTTGTTTTGGTTCCATGGCTGGCGCAATTATGTGGATAGCGCCGCTTCGTTTTATCAGCTCACCCGGCAATTTATTGCCTCGCACCAAAATGCGGTATTGATCTTAGCCGAAACAGCGCGTAATGCGCCCGATAGTTACGGCGGCAAACTGGAAAATCAAGGGGTATTTAAAGCATTAGTAGGTGATGTGTTAAACGGGTTGAAAACCGAAAAACTCATCGGCAAGAATTGCCAGCCTGGCCACATCCTGTTAGGTGGCCATAGTGGTGCCTACCGGGTAATGGCCCGCATTATCCAAAACGGACAAATGCCGATTGACGAGGCTATCCTGTTTGACTCGCTATACGGCGAAACCGAAAAATATATGGCCTGGGTAAAAGCCGACACCGCTCACCGGTTTATTCACCTTTATACCGATCACGGCGGCACGGTGAACGAAAGCCATAATATGGTGAAACTGCTAACGGAGGAGCACCTGGCTTTTGCCGAAACAGAAGAAAGCAATTTGACCGCGCAAAGCATTAAAGCCAACAGGCTATTATTTATTCACAGCCTGCACCAGCATAACGATATTATCTGTAATCCGGATAATTTCTTGCTATTTTTGGATAATAGCCCGTTTTTGAAAAAGATGAAATAGCCCGTCGGACCTATAAGTTGTTGTGCGCCCGGAAAGATTAGCGTCAAATCAATAATGCTCCAGCCAATTCCAATGTTTAAATCTTAATTTACGTATTTATTGCTATCGTTTTAATAGTTTTAAACAAACTGTAAAACCTTATCAAATTTATGGATGATATTGTTAAAACCGGCGGCGCCAAAATTGGGCTTGTACGCGCTTCATGGCCATTTGCTACGTTAACTGTAAACAAAAACATGCTTCGGTTAAACGCCTCTATCGTTGGTAATTTGTATTTCAGACCGTCAGATATTATTTCTATCGAGCCTTCGTGGGGGATTTCGGGTGCGGGGATCCAAATTAACCATCGTGTTGAAAAATACAATTCGAAGGTTGTGTTTTTAACTTCGGGCGGTGGGGAAATAATAAGCAAGATAGTAGCTTCAGGATTTTTAAACAATTTTGACCCGCTTCCAACGGATTTGGAAGCTGAAATAGAAAGGTATCAGTCGGGTGGAAGCTTTCCGCTAAAGTGGCCCGCTGTAATTGCGGTCGGAGTAATTTGGAACGTATTGTTCTTGGGTGATTGGTTTGGCTTTTTTGGAAACAATAATCATATCCCCATCGGGGCCGGGAGTAAGGGGGCGTTGGCCTTTGTTTTTTTGTTCGCGCTCATGCTGCTAATATCGCAACCATTCCGCGGGTTGGTTTTAAAACCGGGGCGTACAGTAAATGATATTAAAGCATTTTTACTGTTTTTAATGTTATTAACCGGAATTATATTTTTGGGAACAAGCTTTATCCCAAAATGATCCCAACAAAAAAAGCTACCTAAGTAGCTTTTTAAAAAGTGCTCCTGACGAGATTCGAACTCATATCAATGGTACCGGAAACCATCATTCTATCCGTTGAACTACAGAAGCATTTTGTATTGCAAATATAGTTTTTTAAGGGACAAGCAACAGAAAAATCCTTACTCTTTGTTCCTTGATCTTCGATCGGTTTATACGTTGAACCTAAAGTGCATTATATCCCCGTCGGCCACAATGTATGTTTTACCTTCTACGCTTAGTTTGCCGTTTTCCTTACATGCTGCCTCGGTGCCATATTTAATATAGTCATCGTATTTAATAACCTCGGCGCGTATAAAACCTTTTTCAAAATCAGTATGGATAACCCCAGCCGCCTGTGGTGCTGTAAAGCCAAGTGTAATGGTCCAGGCGCGTACTTCCTGCACACCTGCAGTAAAGTAGGTGGCCAGGTTTAATAAACGATAAGCTGCTTTGATCAATTGGGTTACACCCGACTCTGTTAACCCCAGGTCGTCCAAAAACATCTGCCGCTCGTCGTATGAGTCAAGCTGCGCAATCTCTGATTCTATCTGAGCCGATATAACCAGCACCTGTGCATTTTCTTCTTTTACCGCAGCCTTTACTTTATCAACATACGCGTTACCGCTGATCACCGATTTTTCGTCTACGTTACACACGTACATTACCGGTTTAGCGGTAAGCAGCCATATGTCGGCTATATATTCTTTATCCTCTTCGGCAACAGGCGCCGTACGGGCCGATTTACCGGCTAACAAATGGTTTTTGTAAACAGTTAGAACATCAAAAGCCTTTTTTTGCTCTTTATCGCCTATTTGAGCGCCTTTAGCAACTTTAGCTATCTTTTTTTCTATTGAGTCAAGATCTTTTAGTTGTAACTCAGTATCGATGATCTCTTTATCACGGATCGGATCGACCGAGCCATCCACATGGATCACGTTATCATCATCAAAACAGCGTAAAACGTGGATAATGGCATTGGTAGACCGGATGTTAGCCAAAAATTGGTTACCCAACCCTTCGCCCTTACTGGCTCCTTTTACCAAGCCGGCAATGTCAACTATTTCAATAACATTAGGCACTATACGCTGCGGATTTACCAGTTCGGCCAGTTTGGATAGGCGATCGTCGGGCACTGTAATTACACCCACATTCGGCTCAATGGTACAAAACGGAAAATTGGCCGCCTGCGCTTTGGCGTTTGATAAGCAATTAAAAAGTGTTGATTTACCCACATTTGGCAAACCTACTATCCCACACTGTAAACCCATTTTATTTTAATTATGATCTTGCTTGTTGGTTTAGTTTACCGATTATAGTAAAACCACGAACCAAATTCGGGCGCAAAGATAGGAGAAAAATTGCCCTAAACTATGGTATGGATAATCTTTTTTGGCAGCATAATTATCCTTATAATTAATAACAAATATGATTGTCGAAACAAATGGATTTTTAATCAAAAAAATACGATAGTGTCAAATAAAATATGTATTTTTAAATGATAATTCGAACCCTGAACAATGAAACATTGCTATACTCTATTTTTACTGTTCATTTTTACAACTGCTGCGTTCGCGCAGTCCAGTTCGTCAAATGTAATAACCACGCCGGTTGACTTTTTAAATATATCTCCTGATGCGCGTTCGGGCGCGATGGGTGATGCTGGTGTGGCGCTATCGCCAGATGTAAATTCGCAATATTGGAACGCGTCAAAGCTGGTATGGCTGGATGAGCCTACAAATTTTTCGCTTTCCTACAGTCCATGGCTGCGTAATATTGTATCTGATGTTAGTTTAGCTAATTTAAACTTTGCCCATAAGCTTGACGATCGCAATACCATTGGGGCATCTTTAAGATATTTTAATTTGGGCACTTTATACCTTTACGACGAGAATCAGGTATCTTTAGGAAGCTCAAAACCCAACGAATACTCATTTGACGTATCATTGTCCCGCAAGTTTGGCGAAAAATTTTCGATGGGTGTAACCGCCCGTTATATCCATTCCAATATTATCCAGGGTGTTTTTAGTGGTCAGCAAACCAATACCGCCAACGCTGTAGCTGCGGATGTTTCTTTATACTCGCACAGCCAAAGTAGCAGCAATATTTTTGCTTATGGTGTCAATATTTCAAACATCGGCCCCAAAGTAAGTTATACCGGTAACTCGCAACAATATTTTTTGCCAACCAACTTGCGGGTAGGGGTGGCCAATACCTGGTTACTTGAGGATGATAGCAGGATAACACTTACTGCTGACGTGAATAAATTATTAGTGCCCACCCCACCAATACGCGATGCTAATGGCAATATAATTAGTGGTACTGACGATAACCGGTCGGTAGTTTCGGGTATTTTTGGTTCATTTAGCGATGCCCCGGGCGGTTTTAGCGAAGAAATGCAGGAGATAAGCTATGCGACAGGGGCCGAGGTATGGTTTCGTGATCAATTTGCACTTCGCACAGGATACTTTTACGAGAACCCCAACAAAGGCAACCGCCAATTTGCCACATTCGGGGCAGGTATTAAGCTTAACAATGTTAATATAGATCTTTCTTACCTGGTTTCGGTTGCGCAGTACAACCCGCTTTCAAACACCTTGCGCTTTACCGTTGGCTATAACCTGGTTAGCACAAAGCCAAAAAATAAATAAAACTCAACCATTCTGCTGCTCATTGCTCCGGTATCCAGTTGGCCATTTTTCGGGCTATTGCGAACGAAAAATTCAAAGTCACCCATAAATTATAATTTTTAAATGAGGTCAACTTGTGTTACCTGTATATTGACCTTTATGGTCAGCTTTTTGGCAGTTGGGCAAAAATTAACTGATCGCGATATCGCCATTAAAATAACGCCTTATAAAAATGTAAATGTTTACCTGGCCAACTATTTTGGCACCGGCAAAAACTTTGCTGATACAGCCTGGCTGGATGGTAAAAGCGAAGGGCATTTTAAAAGCAAAAGAAAGCTTACACCGGGTATGTATTTTGTAGTATCACCACAAAATAGAATATTGTTCGAGTTTTTGTTAGATAGCCTCCAACATTTTAACATCAGCGCCGATACGGCAAAGTTGAACAACGTGACCATAACCGGTTCGGCCGAGAATGACCTTTTTAACAGATACGTAACCGGTGTGGCCATTATTGCCCAACAAATTGAAGCCACTAAACTACTGCAAAGCAATGCTAAAACTCGTGTCGATCGCGACAATGTGCAGGCATTACAAGTAGCGCTGGCTAAAAAACTCCAGCACTATAAAGACTCCGTTGTCTATAAAAACCCAACATCATTAACTGCGCTGTTAATAGTGGCAGGTAAGCAACCCGAATTACCCATGGGAACGGTAGTAAAAACAAAGAGCGATACGATAAGGGCGGTACAGTATTTAGAAAAACATTATTGGGACAATGTGCCTTTTAATGATGACAGGCTTTTATACACCCCTTTTTTTGAAGCAAAAATTGATGCATATTATAGCCTGTATACATCGCACACTGCCGATTCGGTAATTAAAAATTTGCAGTATATGTTGCTTTATGCCCGTACGGGGAAAGAGATGTACCCATACCTGCTTACAAAGTTTACCAACCGATATCTAAATCCCGAATACACCGGGCAAAACAAAGTATTTTTATACTTGTTTAATGAGTTTTTTATGAAGGGCGATACCACGATACTGGATGCCCGCTCAAAAAAGATCGTATTCGACCGCGCTTATCAACTGATGGCCAACCAGGTTGGCGACCCTGCACCATCGCTTGCTATGACGGATGTAAGCGGTAAAGCGGTTTCACTATATAGCACAGTTGCCCCTTATACCATGCTCATCTTCTGGGACCCATCCTGTGAGCATTGCAAACAAGAAATACCCTATATCGATTCGATATACCGTACAAGGTGGAAAGCTTTAGGGATAAAAATTTTCAGTGTAAATATCAATTCGGCTTTAACGAAGGATATGTTGCAATTTGCCAAAGATAAAAAGCTCGACCCCGGTTGGATACTTACCTATCAAACCGATGGCCAGGCTAAAGCTATTGCCGATAAAGGGCAACTCAATTACCCGCAGTTATACGATATATATCAAACACCAACCTTATACCTGCTTGATGCGCAAAAGCACATTATGGCCAAACATTTGAGTATTGAGCAGTTTGAAGCTTTAATGAAAGTAAAAAATGCCTTAAAATAAACGCAGGTATATACAATTGTTAATTGATAAAGTATTGTCAACTTCCAGATCATTACCAATCCGCATTAAACCATGGATTAACCCAGACTAACAAACAAAATTTTATGCCTAATATTTGTTGGTAACCAATCATAAAATAACCGGTAAACATTTCAGTTAGTCGTAATAAGAGGGCCAATCCTAAGGATATAATAGTTGCTTTAATCTACTTTTGCGCAATCAGTTTAACCAAAAAGCCACCTCATTTTAAACGAGGCGGCTTTTAAGATAGTTAGTTAAAACCTATTGGCAGCTGAACGAAAGTGCCCCAAAATCCAGCGTTGTTGCAGGTGCCGAAATGGTGACAAATTTACCCGCGGTTATAGCTCCACTTGCAGTACAGGTAGTGAGCGACCCTGAAGTAGGCGTTATACATGTACATGTAGCTATCGTTGCACCTACTGTTCCAGTATTATTTCCCGCAACAACATTTAAGTATACCAAAGTAAATGTGGCGTTACTTGAATAATTCCAGATCTTAAAACTTGCTGTACAAGCTGTAGGAATAAATGCTGAAGCTAAGACAGTAGCAGATGTTGCTTGAACAGACGCGGCCGGATTCCAAAATATTGCGGAGGCGGAAGTATTATGCGATGATACAATAGTAGGTACACCTGCTGGGGCTGTTGCCGAGCCTTGTGGCGTAAGGTTTGTTAACAATGAGCCATCAAGCGCAGGCAGTTGAGTTGAACCATTAAGCTTTACAAAGCCGTTTGCCGTATTTGTAGCCACCACAGCTAAAGTACCATTAGACCCGGTTGTCGTAACCACACCATTGCTGGTAAGGGCCGAAAGTGTTGTTAAGCTTGCGTTAACCACGTTGCTTGCCAGTGTAGTGCCAGTTAATGATCCGGCTGCTGCCGCACCAGCTGAAGGCGCAGCCCATGTTAGCGCACCACTACCATTGGTAGTTAACACATAGCCACCGGTACCATCGGTATTAGGATACGTAACCGCGCCGGCAGTGAGGGTACCGCTTGTTTTTACATTGGTTAACGATGTATTGCCTAATTGCATGGTATTGCTCGCAGCAACGCTGGCACCTGCACCAATTGCCGTTGCGTTGCTCAACGTTGCTGAGGCTACGTCTGCATTATAGCCCAATAAGGTGTTGTTGGCACCGGATGTAACTGTACTTCCGGCGTTTGCACCTAAAGCTGTATTTTGGCTATTGGTAACATTTAGTAAAGAATGGTTACCAATTGCTGTGTTGCTCGAACCCGAGCCAACAGAAAACATCGTCTCGCCGCCAACGGAAGTATTTGCGCTACCTGTGGTTAGGCCTACCATGTTAAAATAGCCCACACTGGTATTATTATCAAAACCTGTTCCCACATAATTAAGCATAGCATCATAACCAACAGCAGTGTTCCTGGTACCGCTGCTGAGTGAATTTGATAAGGCATTTGCGCCAAGGGCTGTATTTTGAGCATTTTGACCTTTACCTAAACCTAAGGTTAAACCATTCACTTTTAAATCAAAAGCACCTAAATTAACCGCGCCGGTAGCACCTGAGTATGGTACACCAATGGTATTAAAAGCGTTAGACGACCAGGTAGTGCCGTTTGAGGTCAATACATTGCCTGATGTACCCGGTGCAACGGTTTGCAGGGCCGAGGTACCATTACCTAATAAAACATTATTGGCCGTTAATGTAGCCAAACCAGTACCCCCCTTATTGGCTGGCACTACGTTATTATATGATGTTTGCGCTGATGAGTTGATCGTTACATCACCCGTTACAGTTTGCGGACTCGCCGGAACAAATGTAGTAGGCGCAGTAAGATATACCTGACCTGCCGCGCTGCCGGTAGCAAAACCTGCACCCGTAGCACCAGTTGAGCCTGTAGCACCTGTTGAGCCCGTGGTTCCCGTGGCACCTGTGGCACCCGTTGAACCGGTAGCACCTGTAATACCCGTAACGCCTATTGCACCTGTCGCGCCTGTTGAGCCAATATTGCCGGTGGCGCCTGTAACACCAGTACCGGTAGCACCTGTAATACCTGTCGCGCCGGTAGCACCTGTTACACCTGTACCGGTAGCACCTGTAGCACCGGTCGAACCAATACTGCCAGTCGTACCAGTAGCACCTGTGTTTCCGATATTACCTGTAGCACCAGTAATACCTGTGGCACCGGTCGAACCAATATTGCCAGTCGTACCAGTAGCGCCTGTGTTTCCAATATTACCCGTAGCACCCGTAGCGCCTGTTACACCAGTACCTGTCGCACCGGTAATACCTGTTGCACCAGTCGAACCAATACTGCCTGTAGCACCCGTCGCACCAGTTACACCTGTACCGGTAGCACCAGTAATACCTGTGGCACCGGTCGAACCAATGCTGCCTGTATTACCTGTGGCCCCCGTAACGCCGTTAGTGCCATTATTACCTGTGGCGCCAGTTGAACCTGTAACGCCATTAGTTCCGTTATTGCCTGTGGCACCCGTAAAACCCAAAGCGCCCGTAGCACCGTTAGTTCCGTTGTTACCTGTGGCGCCAGTAGCACCCGTAGCACCAATATTGCCTGTAGTACCCGTAGCGCCTGTTACGCCTTGCGCGCCGGTAGCACCGTTAATTCCATTATTACCCGTAGCGCCGGTTACGCCTTGCGCGCCGGTAGCACCATTAATCCCGTTTGTACCCGTAGCGCCGGTTACGCCTTGCGCGCCGGTAGCACCGTTAATTCCGTTTGTACCTGTAGCGCCGGTTACACCTTGCGAGCCGGTAGCACCATTAATCCCGTTTGTACCCGTAGCGCCGGTTATACCTTGCGCGCCGGTAGCACCATTAATCCCGTTTGTACCCGTAGCGCCGGTTACGCCTTGCGCGCCGGTAGCACCGTTAATTCCGTTTGTACCTGTAGCGCCGGTTACGCCTTGCGCGCCGGTAGCACCATTAATCCCGTTTGTACCCGTAGCGCCGGTTATACCTTGCGCGCCGGTAGCGCCGTTAATTCCGTTTGTACCTGTAGCGCCGGTTACGCCTTGCGCGCCCGTAGCACCATTAATCCCGTTTGTACCCGTAGCGCCGGTTGCGCCTTGCGCGCCGGTAGCACCATTAATCCCATTTGTACCCGTAGCGCCGGTTACGCCTTGCGCGCCGGTAGAGCCATTAGTTCCCTGTGCGCCAGTAGCGCCAGTTACACCTTGAATACCCTGCACACCTGTGGCGCCATTAGTTCCGTTTGCGCCGGTAACGCCGGCTATACCTTGAGTTCCCTGCGCACCTGTGGCGCCGTTAGTTCCATTTGCGCCAGTAGCGCCGGTCGAACCCTGAACACCTTGTATACCCTGTGCGCCAGTCGCGCCTGTTGAACCCTGAATACCTTGTGCACCAGTAGCGCCGGTAACGCCGGTTATACCTTGAGTTCCCTGTGCACCTGTAGCACCATTAGTTCCGTTTGTTCCATTTAAACCATTAATTCCGTTTATGCCATTGGCACCCTGTGCGCCAGTCGGACCAGTAGCGCCGGTAGCGCCTTTGGGACCTGGATTTAATGCGTATAATGCAAAAGGCACATATAATAGTTTAGATGCACCCATATTGAGATAACCCGCACCAAGATCAATTTCTGTCTGAATATATTTTTGAACAGTACTCGCCCAGTTAATGGCCGGAAAAGTACCCACCGTAGGGGTACCGCTACCAACTTCCATTTCAAATATACCAAACGCGTTGGTAGTCACACTTTGTACCTCCTGGTACTCAGCCGTGCCCGTTGCCGATCCTGTACGTATGGTCATACGCACGTTAAAACTTGTGTTTACCAAAAGCCCACCGTTTGCACCGCGTGCCACAGCCTGGTATTTAAAAGCCTGCGTTTGCGCCAGCGCGGTACTGCACGTTACGATCACAAAAAACAGAAGGAGTAGTAGTTGTTTTTTCATATACTATGATTGGTATATACTTACATTCAAATTTCTTAAAGTCTCACAATTTTAACATCACCACGGAACCCCCCATTGCTGGTTACCTTGATAAAATACAGGCCACCTTTTAGTGATGAGATATCCATATCGATATAGTAAAAATTGTGGTCGTGATAATCGGCGGTTTGGCTTTGCAGGATACGCCCCAGCGCATCAACAACCTGCACGGTGTAAAGGGAGTTAGGTAAATTAACAAACGATAGTTTTATTTTACCGCTAAGCGTTGGATTGGGGAAAGCGATCAGGTTTTTGGTCAGATCGGTATTGACCAGTTGTATCTCCACATCAGGCTGAGAAAAGCCCGCGGTTAAATAAGCGGAGTTGGGTGTGTTGGCAAACAGATCGGCTACAAACTCGCCTACGTTATAGGTAATGGTAAGATTGCCGTTAGTAACGGTAAGGCCCTGGTTGCCTATAAAAGAGCGCTCGATCATCTGACCAAAAGCGGTATTGCTTGTAGTCAAAATCAGTGGTAGGACTAAATAGGGTATCAGTTTCCTCACGTTTCCGCAAAGTACGGATTTTTTCCAGTTTTAAGAGGGATTTTGAAAAATAAGAAAATGTTTTAAAAAGTAAGAAAATTTAGTATTTCTAACAAGGTCGGTCATTTATTTATTCATGCTGTATTATTTGTCGGCTAACTATAATTAGCCGATCAAATGGCTGGCGTCAAATGCGCGATATTTTGGACAACGTCATTTTTGAGTCTGCTCGGTCGGCAAAGTGGAGCGTATCGTCATCAATACTTGCGTAAAATCAAACAATTATATTGGTGGTGTGCGGAACGCTAAAGGCTCACTGTTGCGACAGCCAATTGATCATTTTTGGATAGCCATCGGTAAGGGACACGGGGCTGTTGGACGTATAATTGGTCATGCCGTACCAATTTAATAAAGGCACTCCAAAATACCTCCCCTGGTTAAAGTTATGAGCTATTTCAGCAGCGCCGCCCTTGTAGCCATTTTCATGAAAAACCACAAGCGGGTCTATTTCCAGGTGCCTGCACGCGGCGTACGACCATGCGATAGCGGCCATTTCAGTAGCCCCGTCCGCCAACGAGCTGCCATCGGCTAATACGGTGTCATTAATATTATCGCTTAAATTTTTGCGTACAGCGGCGGGTACCACGGCAATATGCCCGGCTTCGTGTAACAGATCGCCGGGGTATTTAAGTTTGTCGGTATCAATAACCAAGGTGCCGCGGCGGATGGTCATACCAGGCAAAAAAGTTTGCTCCGAAATAGTTTCGAAGCAAACTTCAATTCCGCAAAAGCTAATAAATGCTACAATATTGTCAACTAATTGCTTGTCGTTCATTCAACTTCGCTTTGTGATGTATTAGCTACCTTGTACAGGCGCCGCACCGGTAATTGGCGGTGCTGGCTGGTCGGCAACTGGTGCAACTGTACCTGATACGGCTGGTGCCGTTTGGGCTGTTGTTCCACTCCCTGTTGCAGGAGAGGGGGCTGCCGTCGAATTTTCCTGTGATTTAAGTACTACATAGGTTGCACCGCTTATTCCGGTTAAGCTTAAAAGTGTGTCGCTTAACTCGGGCAGGGCACAGCCTGTTTTTACCATATATACCTGGTTAAGGTAGGCTATAATGGCAATCACTGTCCAAACCACGTTTTGGGCGCGGTATATGCTTATACCCTTGTCATCAGATAATATGTCTATAAAAAAACCTTCGGAGGGTGCATTTTGATGCCGCGGAACATTAGCTTGAATGTCGCGCTTATCAATCAAAGTACCTGCGGTGGTAACACTTGCACCAATACCCATTAACACAAGCGCAGTTTGATTAATGCCGATCATGTCGCAATTGCCCCGGCATAATGCCAGGTATACATAAGTGCATGATATAACCACCGTCCACACACCCAGTTGCACCCGCGACAGACTGAAAGGATCTGCAGCATCGGCTTTAAGCACATACTTTGTACAGTCGTTCACCTGGTCGCGCAACATATTAGAAAAGATCGCCAGAGCAAAAAAGCCTATGATAATAGCTAAAATAACTACTAAAGCCAGGGTTTTGTGCCAGTCGGTACTACTGTGGATGCCGGTGCAACCGGTGGTTAAAACTGCAGCCGTGGCGCAGCCAAATAATAATTTAGGTTTCATTAGGGTTAGGTTTAAGGTTTGTAAGGTAATATTAGCGAAAAATATTTCAGCTTTTATAATATTTCCAAAAAATTATTAGGGCAATTTACTCCTGTAAACCCACCTCACTAAAGCATATTCACCCGTTTTTGCTCTGTTTGCAGATACAGGTTATGTGCTTTTTGTAAAAAAGGTTTAACCTGTGGTGTATCTTCAGCCGTATATACTTTACCGGGATATTTTGAATGATAATTTGTACGCTCGTTCATTTTAATATAATGAATCGGTTTGTACTGTATTTTGGTAAAACGAGCTATTTCGTCCATTATGGTCATAATTCCCTGGTTATAGTTTAACAATAAGGCCAATTTATCTTCATCGGCTATTTTTAAATATGTGGTAAAATATGCTTCAAGCACACTTGCAACATATACATCAGGCGTCTGGTAGGCATCATCAAAGCCCATTATCTCTGGTTCAATAAGTCCCTGTACTACGTGTGTGCCTTTTAATTTTTCATGCGAGTTATAAACCTCGGCTGGCGAACGGTAAAGCAATATAAATGGGGTGTCGGGATACAGTTCGCGCAGTTGTTTATAAAAAAAGATATGCCAGCTATCTGTTTTAATAAATAGATATTGCTCATCACCTGTCCTTTTTTGACCGTAAAAATTAAAAGCCGCATACAATAGCCTGGTAGCTTGCTTTTCTTTAATTTGTTGTGTTTGATAAGGTATCCGCAAAATATGATCAAAAAACGGAACTTCGGATAATACAATATTCTGCTCGTCGGCGCTTAATAATTGCGATACCAGCGTCGATCCGCAGCGCGACACATGAAAAACAAACGCTGTTGGTTTAACTGCCGGTAAAGTTGCCCAGGTTTGGAGCATGCTCAAATCGCTTACCGAATTTAGCCATGGGCGACCAGTAAATAAGGTTTTGATTTTGAGCACCGTCTCAGCAAAAAAAGGCTCAACATAAGGTTTATTAAAAGTGTTTAGCCAGTAACAGCGTATGTCGCCATCGATAATTTTTAGCTTATACGGTATCCAGCTATGCATGGCCGAAGCAATTATTTTACCCATTTATGTGATCAGATAGTTTTAGCTCAAGATCATTGGCCAATTTATCCGACGTTGGGCTGTTGTGCGATCGTAAGGCGGTTATCATCATTTTAGTTTGTTCAATATCCATCAACTGCTTAAAGGTCGTTTTTTCCGATTTGTCAAAAACCACCTTTAACCAATCATTCACAATGCAGTCAACAACCAAATGTATACGGTCGGTATTTCCAAAATTGGCCGCACGGTGTGGTAAATTAGCATTAATATACCAACATTCACCGGGCAGCATGTTCACTTTCATATCGTTTACATAAAATTCAACATGGTTATTGGTTACTATCGGAAAATGCAGCCGCGCTTCGCCTTTTTCAAAACACAGGTCGTAATCTTTATGTTGTTTAATAACAGCGCCTGTCTTTAAATTAAGCAATCGCACCGACATGAGCGGGCATTGTAAACTTTTTGTAAGCGTATTGATCAATGGGAAACTTTGCATCAATGGGGTATCGGCGTATTCTGCATTACCCATCAGGTCGGCAATAATGCTATCGGTCCCGCCCGGCGATCGTAACGGTAGTACATCCCAGCCACCTTGGTAAGCTACTTTGTTATAATGCGGCTGCCAGTTATTAGCCAAAAGCGACTGAGTTTCATCAAAATGCGGCACGTCAATAGCAATTTTCGCAAAGCCAATGATA
>Ga0206938_1154_pt2 | contig 16493 bp, 17 predicted proteins | sample Alteio_BWOrgHeat_12_FD_152918 | JGI IMG/M metagenome (GOLD analysis project Ga0206938, IMG submission 152918) | Enriched cells from forest soil in Barre Woods Harvard Forest LTER site, Petersham, Massachusetts, United States -... | ecosystem: Environmental > Terrestrial > Soil > Temperate forest >... | reverse complement strand
TCCTTAAGGAATTCTCGCTACGATTAAAATTAACTTTATTACAGGAGGTAATCTATGACTTCATCCCGTGATTTGCTTAATCAGCATGTTGTCAATGAATTTTTAACTCTCTATATTACCTCAAACAATCAAAAAACGTCGACCTATCTCGGTTATCTTGGTAATTTCTTTTGTAAATACACCGGGTCAACTCATGCAGAAGAAAGAATACAGTGCTGTGAGCAATTAAAAAAGGAAGTTGCTGCGGCATCAACCCCTGAAGCCTATATAGAGTTATTTTTGAAATTCGGAAGAGAAGGCCATAAGGCACGTGTTAATAATTTTTATAACAAAACCTCAACCTGTGATGAAACATTCAGTGCCGCACGCGCTTATCTTTATCGTCAATCTACCATTTATTTTCCTACTATCACTGCCATCGCTGTCCGTCGAAGAAGAGAATTGATTGAAAAAATTAACGATAAGGCCACGTCTAACAGTAAACGGTTAGAATTAAGCCGTGATTTAATTTATTTAGGCGGTAGAGCTTACTTAGAAAATTTAGATGAAAACAGGATAAAAGAAATCTTTCCTGAAAAATATTACGAATATGTGACAGATAATATAAAAAAAACGAGACTCCCTTCTTCCTTACAAAAAGATTTCGATGCAATTTTTATTCTAAAACACTATAAGAAATCCGTTGAGGATTTTGAAAAGGACGTATTAAAACAATATAATCTTCCTTCGCCTTTGACGTATGCTCGAGCAATAACCAAGGGACTTCCTTAGAAGATACACTTATCATAAATAGTCCGAGGCCTAAGTTCATGCTAAAATAGAAAAATAATAATATCGGCTAGAGGGGTAATGTATGAATAAGTTGAGATTAATTCATTATCTCACTTTATGGGTTATTATTTTGAACTCAGCGGGTTGCCAAACCCATCGCTTTCCTAGCACTGGCACAACAGCATCGAATTCTCTAGCTGCTCAAAATTATGCTCAATTACAAAATAATCGTTCTATTTATGCTCAAGCACTTCGCCAACCTTGGCCTGCTCTTCCTCCTACCCTTCATTTACGCTTAGGAGAAAAAAATCCCACGCTGGCTTTGTTAAGACAGCGTTTGCGAATCACTGGCGATTTGCCCACCTCGTTAGATCAAGGAAATGATGATGTCTGGGACAAATCACTTATGACTGCTTTAGCCCGTTTTCAAGCACATCATGGATTAAAAGCCGATGGCATCTTAGGAGAACAAACAGCCTATGAATTAAATATTTCTCCCGAACAACGTTTACGACAAATTGATGTAAATATCCAACGATGGGCAGCGTTATCCCACCAATTAGATAATCGTTATATTTTAGTGAATATTCCCGATTTTCATCTTTATTTATTTGACCATAACCAACCTGTGTTAAGCATGAAAGCGGTGGTCGGTAGACCGTCACGCCCTACCCCTGAATTATCATCCACGATTAATCGAATTGTTTTTTATCCTTACTGGAATGTCCCTGCTTCTATCGCTCAAAAGGATATTATTCCTAAGGTCATAAACGATCCAAACTATTTAACAGATATGCATTTTAAAATTTTAGATCGGCAAGATGATCAAGATAATGCCAAAATTGTTGATCCTTCTCATATCGATTGGCATGCAGCGGCGGATAATAAATTTATGTATTCATTTCGCCAAGATCCTGGGCTTGGCAATTCGCTGGGGATCATTAAATTTGAATTTGAAAATAATAAAGACATTTATTTACATGATACCCCTGCTAAAAATCTCTTTGGTAATGATAGCCGCCCTTTTAGCTCCGGCTGTATCCGTTTAGAAAAGCCTTTTGATTTAGTGAATTACTTAATGGACAATGAATGGAGTAAAAGCCAGTTACCACAGATTTTAGAAACGGGTAAAACAAAATACATTGAAGCAAGCCACCCTATTCCCATTATCATTACCTATGTAACAGTGTGGGTAGATGACCAAGGAGCCTTGCAATTCCGAGATGATATCTACGGATTAGATGCGACTCCCTCGGACGCCAACAAATCGATTTAATACTGCCCGTTCATACTCCCTTCTCCCGGAGCGAAGCGAGTGGGAGAAGGTGGCGCGGAGCGCCGGATGAGGGTGTTGATGTGGCACGTGCTTGAGCGAAGTTTGGTTATTTTTTAAAGTTTTTATTTCTTTTACCATGCCCTTTGCGATGCGCAGATGATGGTTTCTTATTCTTGCCTTTTCTGGGTGCCGCTTGCTTAAATTGTTTAGTCGGCTCTAACCCCGGCACAGAGACTAAGTCAAGCTTTTGTTTTAAATAACGTTCGATTTTTTGAACATGACGTTGTTCTGTCGTTAAGGCAAACGAAATTGCCAAACCCTCTTTACCGGCTCGTCCTGTTCGACCGATGCGGTGTACATAGTCTTCGTAAAACTTAGGTAAATCATAATTCACCACGTGCGTGACATCCGCCACATCAATACCGCGTGCGGCCACATCGGTGGCTACTAAAAATTGCGTTTTGCCACGACGAAAATTTTCAATTGTTCTATTACGTACTGTTTGTTTTAAATCACCATGGAGTGCGTCTGCTAAATAGCCTTTTCCGCGTAGTTGTTTCGCTAATTTATCCGCATTGATTTTGGTCGCAGAAAAAATAATCGCTTTATATAACATTTTGTTTTCAAGAAAATGAGCCAATAATTGATTTTTATGGTCAACATTATCGGTCAAATAAAATTCTTGTTTAATGGCACTCGGCGCAATCGCTTTTTCTGATAAATCAATTCGCACCGGATTTTTCAATAAGTGATTAATCACTTTTGAGAGTTTTTCATCAACCGTTGCACTAAAAAGTAACGTTTGCCGACTTTGAGGGGTCGCATTAGCGATCGCTTTAACATCATCAATAAAACCCATATCTAACATACGATCAGCTTCGTCTAAAATCAGCATTTCAATTTTTGATAAGTTAAGACGACGATTTTCCATATGATCCAATAAGCGTCCTGGTGTAGCGACGATGATATCAACTGGACGAGACAATGCCTTTAATTGCTTATGATACGGCATCCCTCCCATTAAACTGACAATGTTAAATTGCAAAAATTTACCATACTTAACCGCCGCTTGCGTAATTTGATTCGCCAACTCTCGAGTAGGCGTCAAAATTAAAATACGGGGATGCGAAGAAATGGGTTTAGCTATACTTAAACGGTGTAGAGCAGGGAATACAAACGCCGCTGTCTTACCAGTTCCCGTTTGTGCGGAAGCGACGATATCTTTATGATTCAATATTTCTGGAATAGATCGGGCTTGAATAGCCGTCGGTGTTAAATAACCACACGCAGTAATACCTTTGATGATCCGAGGATCAAGTTGTGCAAATGACATATTTTCATTCTCTCTAAAAAAATAAATAAGACTAAATAAGCTACTGACGATGGATATTCACATTATGAGAGAATGAGAATAGAGACCTCGGTTAATAGCCGGCAAATTATCATTGCCAACGTAAACCTAAACAATATTCAGGCAAAGGTCCTACTTTCGATACACGACCTAGGAAGGAAATTAAGCATTGGAAATGATCAACTACATTCATTGTAGCGCAAGCATCATCGCTGGTTTATTTTAAAATAGCAAGCCATTTATCAATTCATTTATTAATTCAATTATTTTATTTAAAATAGCCTTCCCATGAATCAATCACTTAGCTAATTATGACAATTTCTTTCTTACGGCTTAAAAAAAATGAAGATCGACGATTACGGGCAGGGCATCTCTGGATATACAGCAATGAAATTGATACCACGACTACCCCTTTAAAACAATTTACACCTGGCCAAGAAGTGCTGATTGAAGCAGCAGATAAGTCAGTGCTAGGACGAGCTTATGTCAATCCGCATTCTCTGATTACTGCCCGGCTATTAACACGCAATCCCAGTGAAGCGCTAGATACTGATTTTTTTATTCAGCGGATCGAACAAGCTTATCATTTACGGAATCACCTCTTTAATCAACCTTATTATCGACTTGTGTTTAGCGAAAGTGATGATTTACCTGGATTAATTATCGATCGCTTTAACGATACGTTTGTCCTTCAAATGAATACCGCGGGTATGGACATCAAAACCGATTTAATTATAGATGCCTTACAGCATCTCTTTCCTTCCATTCAATCTATTTTGTTACGCAATGATAGCAATATCCGCTTAGCTGAAGGATTACCCAAAGAAATACGTGCGGGATGGGGAACACCACCCGATATACTGAGTTTAGAAGAAAATGAAACCCATTTTCAGATACCTCTTTGGCAAGGCCAAAAAACGGGTTGGTTTTATGATCACCGCCTTAACCGACGACAATTAAAACACTATGTCGCTCATAAGCGAGTATTAGATGTATTTAGCTATATGGGCGCTTGGGCAATTCCTGCAGCTATCTATGGTGCAAAAGAAGTCACCTGTATTGATTCTTCTCCCCTTGCAAAACAATGGATCCCTGAAAATGCTAAGTTAAATGGCTTATCTGACAATACCATTCGGGTTATAACAGAAGATGCTTTTATTGCTTTAAAAAATTTGATTCAAGCTAAAGAACAATTCGATGTTATCGTACTTGATCCACCTGCTTTTGCGAAAAAGCAAAAAGATAAAAAAGAAGGTTTATTGGCTTATCAACGTCTTAATGAAGCGGCATTAAAATTATTAACACCGGAAGGCATTCTCTTATCATGCTCATGCTCCATGCATATGAGTGAAGAAGAATTTGTTCAAGTCATCCGCAAAGCGAGCCTGCGTACCCACTCTCCTCTGCAATTATTAAGCCGTGGCCATCAAGGCCCTGATCATCCAATTCATTTAGCCATTCCGGAAACGAATTATTTAAAAATGCTGGCTGTACGAAAAATAAAAAATCGCTATACTTGAAAATAAATTTATTGTGAGTGAGTTAAGTATGTTAATCCGACATATATTTTTATTATTTTTAGTTATTTTTGTAGGATCTTTTTGCAAGAGCGCAATGGCTAATGAAAAATTAATTTTCGCCATCGACGTCATTCGTCATGGTGACCGTACACCTATTATCAATTTGCCACGTTCTCCTTATAATTGGAAACAAGATAAAGGTGAATTATCGCCATTAGGCATGCAACAGGAATTTCAATTAGGAAGGCAATTTAATAAACGGTATATTCAAACCCATTTTTTACCCCTTCATTATAACAGCCAACTGATGTATGTCCGCTCCTCGGATTTTAATCGAACGTTAATGAGTGCAGAATCGGTATTATTAGGTCTTTATCCTTTAGGCAGTGGTCTAAAACTACCCCATTCTAACCGTTTTGCTTTACCAGGCGCATACCAACCGATTCCTATTCATACCCTACCCATGAATGAAGATGATGTATTAATCACTGATAGCAATAAACCGCTTTACTATTCTTTACTTCATGACTATCTTACTCAACAACCGACTTGGCAAGCGCTTAATCAGAACATTGAGTTTCAGCTACCCCATTTAACCCAAATAACAGGGTATCCTTTTAAAGATACCCAAGATTTTCTCTTATTAAGCGACCATTTATTGATTCGTCAATTACATCACATTCCTTTTCCTTCAGAGATAAATAATAAAGAAGCAAACAAAATTATTTCTGAAGGGAAACAACTGTGGATTTCTCCTTTTTACTCCTCTTCCATTACCCACGTACTTAGCTATAAATTAATTAAACAAATTCAAGATTATATCGATCAATCCACCTCTCCCTCACCTTCTTTATTAAAATATGTATTATATTCCGCTCATGACAGTACGGTTGCCAGCCTAGCGGGTGCATTAGGCCATCCTGTTCCCTGGGTACCCTTCTCGTCAGATTTAGCGATTTTGTTATATCAATTAGATAATAAACACTATCAGGTACGATTTTATTTAAATGATCAACCTCTTACGATTCCTGCTTGTGAAAATAAGCCATTTTGCAGTTTAGAAGAATTTAATCAATTAGCTCACTTAATTGAATCGGATGGAAAAGCCATCGCTGATTCTTATAAGAAAACATCGTGAACGATTAATCGTGATTATTCTTCCTCTACACTTTCGACAAAGCCCTCCCATGAAACGACGCTTGCTTCCAAATTCGGACGTGTTTGTAAAGCAAATTGGCGTAATAAAGCTTTAATGGGGGGCGACGTTAAAATAGTTTCTTCTGTATATTTACCTCGCTGTAAGCTGAGAATAGTTTTAATAGACGTCGCCGCAAATTGATTAAACTCGGTTAAAAATACGTGTTTCTCTTCTTCTTTTAAACCCGCAATATACATATCAATCGCTTGCTCACGATAAGCTAAATACGATTCGCGAATTTTCTCTACCTTTCGTTCAGCTTGCTGATGATCAAATTGTTTTTGGCTTTGTTGATGCTTCTTCTTTAGTACACTCGTGTTAGCTTTAGCCAGTTGGTAATTATTTTTTACCGCGCTGATTAAATAGGCAGCGATATTTTGCACCTTTCCTTGTTGATAACTTTTCGATTCTTCCACTAAGCACATTTTTTCTTTAATAAAGTCTAAACTATATTCTTGCAATAATTGCTCTGCTTGGTCCTTTCCCAATCCAAAATATTCCATTAATTGCACTTGGATATCTGCTTGCGGATCACTTTGAGTAGAGGGTATCTCAACATCGCTGTCAGAATTTTTTGTTAAAGAACCTAAACGCGTTTTCTTTGGCCGTTCTTTTAAAGCAAAACGGATCTTTAATACTTTTTTTCCTTCACGAAATAGTTCAGGTTCAACAACTAAATCCGAATAAGAGTTAATTTCTTCAATGGATTTATCTAATACTCGCCGTTTAAAATCGCGAAATACGGTATATTTGCCTGTAGGGACGCCCATTAACTTCCTAAACATATCCACATCAAACCATTTGGTAAAAGGCAACCCCCGATAACGAATACAATTCTCATATAACGCCAATCCATAATTGGATTTAAATTTAGCTTGTACTAAAAGATTAATTTTGCCGAACATGCTGGGCGAATGAAGTAATCGTTTCATACGCGGTGAATAAGCATAGGTACATAAAGGCCCACGTAAGCTAACACTCGCGAGTATTGAACTTGCTGTCCAATCTTCTACTCCCATGACATCATCCACCACATTCCATTCAATGACGGTAGACAATAACCCCTTCAATGCTTGTTTAATCACGCTGTGATTATTCCCATGATAGGAAATTAATTGGCATAACTGCTTAACCGTAATTTCATGCTCTTCTTTTAAGAGTAATTCTTTATACGCATGATAAAGCAATGCATTGGTAATTTTACGCTGCAATAACGTCAACGTATTTGAACAATGGATCGTGGCTACATGCTTTTTTAATTCATGCGAACCTATTGTTTTTTCTTCTCCCATAACCGTCACAGTTTATCCCATAGCTGTCACACATTTCTCCCAAAAGTGTCACATACCCATCCCAGAAACGTCACACTTTCTCCCATAAACGTCACATTTACCCTTTTAAAATCCTTATTTTTCATTAAGTTATATAATTCTAAACATATTAAACATCTATATAAACTTAACACAACAAGTTGTGCTTTATTAAAAGTTATACAAGCTGTGGATAATTTCTATTTATATCAATACTAAATAGATGATATATTAAGTCATAACGTAATACAACTGAGGGCCATACCCATGAAAGTAATAGCCTTTTTAAACAATAAAGGTGGTGTAGGAAAGACGACGTGTAGTCGGACGATGGCTGAATATCTAAGTAAAGTCAAAAAATTACCTACGTTAGGCATCGATTTTGATCCTCAATGTAATTTTTCCCATCAGTATCTAAAAATGGAAATTGATCCTGCAGCTCCCGAAGGGTTAATGCCACCTCTTCATCCCGATTATGATATCGATGATCCTGATGATAATGATTGGGATGGCCGAAGTAGTATTGCTGAAATTTTCTATGGGCAAGGTGTCGTACCTTATCCAACATATATTGAAAATTTTGATTTAGCGCCAGGGCACGCAGAAAAGTTACTTGCTGCTGAAGCAGTCAGAAAGGCAGAAGTTGTTGAAAAAGTACACAAACAACTGACTAAATTTTTATCTTCTCCTGATGTTCAAGCAGCTTATAAAACAATTGTGATCGATACAGCACCTTCAAAAGGACCTCTTACCGTGAGTGTGATTAAAGCAGCAACTCACATTGTGATTCCATCCGTGATGGAAGAACAACCCGTACAAGGGATTTATGGTATGTTACAACTCTGGATGCAAGAATCATTAGCACGAGAAAAAGATCGTCCATTAAAATTAATTGGTATTCTACCTAACATGTTTAAACAAACGCGATTACATAAAGATATCTTAACCAGCTTGCAAGACAATGGGTCTATAGGCAAATATGTCATGCCAGTTAAGTTAAGTCAGCGTATTGTATTTGCAGAAGTCGATTCGGAAGATGCAACACCGCGTTCTATTTTTGATTTTCCAGATAGTCATGTTGCTAAACAAGAAGCGGAAGAAGTTTGCGGCTATATAGAGAAAAGGATATTTGACCATGAGTAAAAAGAAACGATTTGGTGTTTCCCAGGCATTGACCCGAGGATTAAGTGAAACCATTCATGTAGTAGAAAATAATACCGGTTTATATCGGAATGTTATTTTGCCTTTATCACGGATTGAACTCGATCCAGATAATCCTCGTAAGTTAGCCATTACGCTAACAGATATACGCCATGGATTAAATAAAGAAGATAGCGCGTATGAACGCAAAGTCCAAGAGCTTGAACGTCTTAAAGAATTAGCGAGTACGATTGAAAATAGCGGTATTATTAATCCCGTGGTTGTTTATAAACGTGGTGATGTTTACCGTGTTATTGCGGGCGAACGACGTTGCTTAGCTTCAATCTTAGCAAGCAAACAAGAAATTGATGCACGGATATTTAGCGAAAAACCTAAGCCATTTGAATTAAAACTTTTACAATGGGTAGAAAACACAGCCAGAGAAGATTTAAGTTTAGCAGAACGTGTTGATAATATTCGCGAAATTTTACATGAATATCACGTCCAACAGCCGGATGAAACGGTATCTGCTACCTTATTAAAAAGCGTGAGCGGCTTATCTTTACCTCAAGCGACTTATTATCTTGCTGTTGTCAATGCACCTAAAGATGTTAAAGAAGCGATCGAAAGTGGAAAGATACGTAATTTAGATAAAGCAGCGACCGTCGCTGGGATAGAATCCGATATGCTGCGCCACGAAGCCTTAGCTGCAGCTATTCAAGGATGTAGTTTGAAAGAATTACGTAAGATGATTAGCAAGGCGAAACAACACTTGCCACAATCGACACGTTCTTCTATTCTTCCAGCAAAACGTGGTAGGGCAACAACCCGAATTAATATGGGCTTTACGGGTAATCCCCATGTAGTACGTACGCTGGTTTATTCTGTATTAACTCAACCCGCTTATAGCCACTATACCCATCTTTTCTCAACGGTAAATTGGGATCAGTTCAATCAATCTACCGCGGCATTTAAGAAATTAATAGGAATTCTAGAAAAGGAAGGTGAAAAATAAAATGATGAATAAAAAAATCATGACTTCAATTAAATTACAGAAAGCATTGCATCATAAGTTGCAACAACGAATTATCAATGATAATTATGGCATGCGAGGAAAGAGCAAATGGATTATTGAAGCCATTGAAGCTTTTTTATTATTACCTGATTATCCTTCCTTGGTTGATATTGCAGATGATATGGATCATTTAAACGAAATCGTAAGTATTCGCATGCCAGAATCGGTATTAGAGAAAATAGAACAAGCGATTATTAATATTCGCCGACAATACCCCAGCATGGAAGGGGTAAAAAGTAACTTAATTAGAGCCAGCATTTTACAACGCCTTATTCGCGGCAATACTTCGGTCACCGAAGTTGATCTAACTGATTGAAATTTAAAGAGTTAATTAAATTTTAAATCGTTGCCCATCAGTTTTTTATAAATGGTGGACACCCTTTGCTTTGTCCACCCTACATTTAACTACTCCATTTTGTTACCGTCCATGGCACTGGATCCTGGCCATTCCCTGGCCAGGACGACGTCGTGGTGGCCAGGGAATGGCCGCCATCCAGTCACAGGGAAGTGAACATACCCATACATCATTTAGCCCTTTATTTTATTTAGATCATAGGTAGGTTCATCAACAACGATGTGTGACGGCTATGGGATACGTTTAAAGTGTGACATCTTTGGGATAAGAAAAATGTTCTATGTGGAACACATTTGAGGATAAAATTTATTATAATATAAGCAGTTACTATTCATAAAGAATAAAAGGATATGAAACGATGAGCTATATAGATAACGCACTATTGCCAAATGAACAGATTGTTTATCGTACCAAAAAGCATCCCATTCTCTTTATTGTCCCTATCTTATGGATGGTAATAACCTATGGATTTTCCATCAGCTCTAACCCCGTATTAATTAAATTCGAGTTTATCCCCGCAGCAGTGACATTAATTGCTTGGGCAACAGCCAGCTTAACCTACATTGCCTCAGAATTTGCAGTGACGAATAAGCGCATCATGATGACAGAAGGTTTTTTCTCTCGCCATTCGAATGAAACATGGTTATCCACGATTGCAAATGTGACAGTGGATCAAAATTTATTAGGTAGGATATTGAATTTTGGAACCGTTTTAATTAATTCCTTTAGCGGGGAAAAAGATCCTTTTTTATTAATCGCTTTTCCCCAGGAACTTCGACGGCAAGTACACCTTCAATTAAATCAAATTGGCAAGTAACATATTGTTTTAACTAAAGAAATGATAAGAGATCACCGTAAGAACGATACCTAATAAAGCTAATAAGCTCATTAATTGGAGTAATGTTAAGCCATAGGTATAAAAAGGGCGTAAATCTTCATCTTGAACTTTCTTCATCACGGGTGTGTCCTATTTATATAAATATCTTTATTTATCGGGTTGTTCTGTTAACGTTTTTTCTAAGAAACTAATCCATTCTTCTGTTTCTTTAGATTCAGCGTCGAGTTGCAAGGCATGTTTAAATGTTTGCAACGCTGCTTCATTTTGATTTAAATGATGTTGACAGAGTCCAATATTATAGAACAAACCAAATTGATCGCCTACATAAACATGGGCTTGCTGGTAATAATTTAACGCTTCATCATAGCGTTTAATCGCATGAAAAAATGTACCAATTTCAAATAAAATACATTCTGTTTTTGGCATGTAATAATAATTTTCTGCCATCTTTTTCATATTATGAGCTATGAAATTGATTGTTTCGCTATCGGCTTCATTCACGAGTGATAAAACGCGATTAGATAATTTTAAATAAATATGCGGATCCCATAACGCTAAATGCATATGGGATGCAATTGTATCCAAATCACATTCTTGGAAGGAATCGCTCATTCGGCGATGAAGCGTAAAATAATCAGAAGGGCTAAATCCTTCAATTCGTTCATTAATGGCTAAATAGGTGTGGGGTAATTCATTAAAAGTAAAACCACTGGCAAAAACAGCGGTTTTTATTCCTTTTCGAGAGGTAGGAATAAACGCATCGCCACCCGCCCGAGTAAAGTATTCTGCAATGGCATGAAAATTAACCATCATGGAAAAACTGCCATGAAATGAAATGGAAGGATGGCCTAAGTTATCCAACGTATCTAAGCTTGAATAACCTTTATCAGTCGAAATAATAAATAATTTGTTATTCGCTAATTTTTTTAAATAATTTAATGCATGAAATGAACCACTCGGTATCAAAAAACTGGTGGAAGTAAATGATTTTTTATAAAAACTCAGTAATTCATCTAAGACTTTGTCATTATAATAATGCGGTTTAATTTCATTGATATGATAATCAACGCTAATATGTTGCATATCCACCGGGCGATTATCTTTCATATTGGTTTCATCGGTGGAAAGGCTAAATAAGAGTTCATATAGTTTACCTTCATGTACCGTAAACGCATCATGAGAAACCGTGTCAAAGATATAGTTAGCAAATACGGTGAGAGGATTGACTAAAACCTGCGTGCTTAAACGGGTATTGCTTCGTAGTAAAGTCAGTGGACGTTCTACTTCCATATCAAATAAAGCGAAATCAATAATATTTTGATCAATAAAGGGTTTTAACGCGGGATGTTCTTCATGGTATTTGATATTGTGTTTGGTGAAATCACTCATTATGTATTTTATTTTTACTTCTTTTAGTGATGAGCTCTTTAAAAGATCAGTTAAGGTTTTGACAAAATAATAACTAAATCGACCTGATCCTGTACCGAGTTCCATGATATAGAAAGGATGCGAGATAGCTTCAGGATGATTGTTCACCCAATCTTGAATAAAGGTTAACACGACTTTTGCATATGTGTTCGCAATGAAGGGGTTACTGGTAATATAAAAAGGTACTTGGTTTACCCAGGCATTAATTCCTTCTTTATCAAAATATTCTCTTTGTAATCGCCACAACGCAGATTGAGAAAACCGTTTATGTTGTTCTATGACTACTTTTCTATTGGTTGAGTCTGCTTTCACAAAGATATCCTCTAATCGATTGATAGGTTAAAGAGAAAACTTATCGGCTGCTACTATTCCTTCATTATATTATGCATAAGCAATCATTATTATTAGGTAAAGTACCTAGCTTAAAGTAGCGAGATATTAACACACAAAAATAAAATGTATCAAATTTATAATCAATCTTTCTGAGGTTATTAACGTAGCTTAATGGCAGTGGGGGACAACATCAGCGGGCACGGGCAGGCAAAAAAAATTATTTCTTCTTTGCCTGCCAAATCGCGTCTTATTTTTTAGTTTTTTTATCATTTTCTAAAGTGGATGTAGGAGGAATAGAATTATTTGGCGTAGCCACAGGCATGATAACCACGGGCATAATTAACGGAAATCCTTGAAACATATCGTGCATCATCTTTTGCATATTTTGTTCAATCACTTGCTGACGCAAGCGCATTTCTTTCGTGATGGCTTGGCTCTGCTCGGGCGTTAATGGTTTAGGAGGTCCGTATCCGACAATTTGGAAACCCTGGGGTCCTTTACCAGTATCAATAATTTGTTGGGTAATGGTGTATTGCGTGTTGGAATGAGAGTGGAGTGCATTTAAATCGCTTGTTTTTACCCATCCTACATTTCCATTGCTAGGATCACCCACTTTCATCCAATCGCTATTTTGAGAAGAAAAAATAGGGATGATTCCTGTTTCAGAATGAATCGTACCAATTTGTTTTGCATCAGATTTAGGTTGATCATAGAGTTTAAGAGAGGCAGCTAAAGCGGAAGATGCGTTAATTAAAATGAAAAATAAACTAAACAAGATAAAAAAAATGCGAGCGTACATCGTTTTCTCCTTAATTTATTTATATCGTAAGAAAAACAGAATAAAAACTCTCTGTCATTACGATGGGTGTTGACTTGCATCGCAATGACAGAGGAAAGAATTAAAACTTAATCGAGTAACCCGTATTGTTTTAGCTTTTTACGTAACGTACCACGAGATATGCCTAAAATATTAGCCATTTTTACTTGATTGTAATGCGTATGGTTAATTAATACTTCTAATAGAGGACGTTCAATTTCCTCTAACAAGATAGAATAAAAATCTACCGGTTGTTCATTACCAATATTCGTAAAATAATTTCGTAACGTATCTTTTACAGCTTGCCTTAATGTTGTACTTGCAATTTCACTGGTTGCTATTTTTTCTGCCATAGTAAACTCCATGCCTTTTGCAATTCCATACCAAATGGTTCAGTATGCTAATTTATGAATTAAATTCAACAGGTTCAGTCGATGATTGCGATGTTGAAGTGTCAGGTTCCATACCTGTTGTGTTAGAAGCGGGTGCTTTCATCGCAGGCATTTTTTTACGGCGGGTGGCTTTTCTTTTTTTAGCGACCACTGGTTTGCGCACCGTTGCTTTTTTCTGCCCTTGTTTTTCTAGTTTTAAGAGCTGTTTGCTGAGTGCAGAAAATTTTGCATGTTTTTCAGCTAATAATTTGCGCCGGGTTTTGATTTGGTCGAGTTGGGTTGTTAAGTCTGTTAATTTTTTAGAAAGCTGATCATATAACTTTTTAATAGCGGTTAGTTGCTTATTCAGTGTCGCATTCTTTTTTCCTTTTGCTTTAGACGTTAAAGCGACCCGTTTGTTCTTAGCCGTTTTTTTATCTTTTTGTGCTTTTTGCAATTCTTTTTTAATTTTCATTTCTTGTTGCTTTAAAGCCGATAACTCTTCGCGAAATTGAGATGAAATGCTTTTTGGCATTTTTTTAAAATTCATTTCCATTGTTTCAGCAGAACTTAGAGCTGAAGTTTTACGTTTTGGGGTTTTCGTACGAGCCATAATATGATTGTCCTCATCAAGCAAAAATTAAGAGTGTAGAATTTAACATTCTTTTGTGTAAATTGTCTATACTCTATCTACGTTTTGTTGTTGATTTCATCAGAAGAAGTTATTACAGTAAGTATGTCCTGCAGGAGTTTATTAGTTATGAGTAATTTAAGTTTAAAAGAACAGTTAGAAGCATTATCATTAGGATCTACGCCGCTGGGAAGTGAAAATGGAAAACGTCTAATGGAAAAAAGTAAATCCCACAAGTTAAATAAATCCTCTCAACTGAAAACCACGTCCCCGGTTAAATCTAAACCGGCTTGGTTAGAACTGGCTCAATATGGGGTGGAATTATTAAAAGCCCATTTTCCTTTATGCTTTAAAGACATGAATGAAATTCAGCCTCTCAAAGTCGGTATTAAACAAGATTTAGTAAAAAGCTTGGGAGCAAAAGAAAATATTACGATTCCTGATAAAGCATGTATGGTGAGTAGCCTCACTTATTATGTTAATTCACCCTCCTATCATAAAAGCGTGGTGGAAGGCACAGCGCGTATTGATTTAGAAGGTCATGAAAGTGGTATGGTTACCGCCGATGAAGCCCGTTATTCTTTAGAATGCCGCGAAAATAAATTACGAAAAAAGAAGAATAACACTAAATAACATTAAAATCATTTTATGGAATTAAATCGACGGTTTTCTCCTTTTACCTTACTTATTTTAAGTATTAATGGGATGATTGGATCCGCTTGGCTGTTTGCACCTTTGTACGCAGCTAAATTGGCAGGTTCTGCCGCGTTGGTTGCATGGATGGTGGGGGGGGATTGCAACCAGTGTGATTGCGTTGACATTTGCTGAAGTTTCAGCATTAATCCCTGTGGCGGGTGGTACAGCTCAAATTCCTCAATTAACGCATGGGACGCTAACCAGTTTTGTGTTGAGTTGGTTAGCGTGGCTATCTGCATTAACTATGGCGCCCATTGAAGTTCAAGCGGTTCTTCAATATGCCTCTACGTATTTTCCTTCTCTCATTCATCGCGTGAATGATATTCCATTGTTAACACGGCTGGGTTTAGCTTGGGCAGTATTGCTTATGTTACTTTTTTGTGTGATTAACATAGGTAGTTTTAAAGGGTTAGTGAGATTTAATTTTTTTATTATTTTCTTTAAATTATTTGTTATTGTTTTAACGATAGCCGTGTTGATTAAAACCCGTTTTTATCCTCAAAATTTTAATGGCTTATTGCTTCATACGGTATCTATTCCAGGTTGGCATGGGATTTTAGCGGCTGTTGCAACGGGTGGCATTGCTTTTGCCTTTACGGGTTTTAAACATGGCGTTGAATTAGCAGGAGAAGCAAAACAATCTGCTATTGCCATTCCTCTAGCGATTGTGGGCTCCATCGTGTGTTGTCTTATTTTTTATCTTGGATTACAAGTTGCTTTTATAGGTGCGTTGCATCCGTCTTTATTAGCAAAAGGGTGGGGACAACTCAGCTTTATTAATGACGTTGGGCCTTTTGCAGGATTAGCAGCAGGATTAGGCCTAATATGGCTGCTCAAATTATTATATATGGATGCGATTGTATCTCCTTCGGGTGCTGGATTAATTTATATGACCTCCAGTGCACGCATTTTATATGCGATGAGTCAAATTGGTTATGTACCGCGCTTTCTTGGCTATTTAAATAAAAATCATTTTCCCCTGGCCGCCATTTTTATCAATTTTGTGATTGGAATAGGATTATTTTTACCTTTACCGGGATGGCAAGCCATGGTGAGTTTTCTGGTGTCAGGAATGGTAATTTCTTATGCGATGGGACCCATTGCCTTATTGTGTCTGCGTTTAGAATTTCCCGAAATCAAGCGGCCTTTTCGCTTGCCTTTTGCGAATTTTCTCTGTTTGCTCGCCTTTTATTTTTGTAATTTACTGAGTTATTGGACAGGATGGCAAACCTTTTATAAATTATTTATCGCTATTGTGAGCGGTATTTTATTTTTTTTACTGGCCTTTAAGAGAAAAAATCGTTCATTGCAGCCTGTTGGATTAAAATCCTTGTGGTGGATTGTTCCCTATTTAGTGGGTTTAATGTTGATTTCTTACTGGGG
>Ga0206938_1155_pt1 | contig 16544 bp, 14 predicted proteins | sample Alteio_BWOrgHeat_12_FD_152918 | JGI IMG/M metagenome (GOLD analysis project Ga0206938, IMG submission 152918) | Enriched cells from forest soil in Barre Woods Harvard Forest LTER site, Petersham, Massachusetts, United States -... | ecosystem: Environmental > Terrestrial > Soil > Temperate forest >... | reverse complement strand
CTTCTTGAAGGTCTTCAACCAAAAGAAACTTCGACACTTGCTGAAATGAAAGAGTATGCGGATGTATTGCAGTTGTATTGCAGTGCAAATGCTAAATGCAAGTTTGATGACATGTATAAAGAGGGTCTCAATCCAACTGAATTGCTGCAAGAAGCGTTGAAGATGACAACTCATTTGCCTTTAAGTGAAAAAACTTTATTTGGCTCCAAAAGCTGCGTGAAAGAGATCACTGAGTTAAAAGCTAAGATCATTTCTTTATTGCATGATCAAGATAAACTCTATTCTGAACCGATGAGCCGATTGCAAAATGCCTTGTCTACAGCATTAGATGATGCTGATGTTCATTTATTTAATGCTAATGATCGTTTCGATGCGTTTTCTGTTCTTTTTTCATTGGCAATTGAAGTAGGCGAGCATAAAAAAATTGAAACATATTTTCGCGAGTACAAGGTTAAGGTTGACACAAGAAATGCAGAGCTGCTGGAGCTTGTTCTAACTCAGATGACTAGAAAAGTAAAGAGTTTGCAAGCAAGTGAAAACGCGGAAAAAGAGAACCTGTTAACGAGTTTATTGGAAGCTCAAAATCAGATAACCATTCTCCTTATCAATTGCTTTAAATTACCTACTGTAAATTATGCTAAAATAGTTAAGGCATGTGCAGAATCTTGGTTGATAGCTTTTAATATCACACAAGCGCACCGGTTGATGAGTATTTGTGAAAAAAAATTGGAAAGTATGCTTGCAGGAATAGAAAAAAAGAAGCTACTTGAAGAATACACAAAAGTAGCTTTTGACTTGCGTGCCCATATTCTTAAAGCAAACTCAGGAACTGAGCAATTCAAAGCATTACGCTTGCTGCCAAACGATTTTGGCAACTGGATTGCAAAGCTTCTTGATGATTGCACACACGCTGTCAACAGACGGATTTACGCAATTTCTGCTGTCAAGTTTACAGCTGCATGGGCCTCTGCGAGATTAGCGCTTTCCGCTTTCCGCTGGATCCGCAGATAAGGAAGATTGTAGCGTAGGCTTTAGCCTGCGTTTGTTTTTGAGGGCTTTAGCCCTCGAGTGTGATATCTTATACTCGAGGGCTAAAGCCCTCAAAAACGAACGCAGGCTAAAGCCTACGCTACAAGAATTTTACATTCTCTCTTTATTTTATTCCTCAGTTCATTTAATCTTCTTCTTTGTTTAAAAGGGGATTTTTCATGAAAAGCGAAACCAAAAGCGAAACCAAAAGAGCGACTTTTGGCTCAAAAGCGGGATTTATTTTTGCGGTCGCAGGCTCTGCTGTCGGCCTTGCCAATATCTGGCGCTTTCCATTTTTGGTGGGGCAAAATGGCGGCTCTGCCTTTATTATTCTATACCTCCTATCCCTCTTTGCAATTGGCTTTCCTGTTTTTATTGCAGAGCTTCTCATCGGAAAAGAGACGGCTAGCAATCCCGCCACTGCCTTTCAAAAGCTTGGGGGCAGCAAGAAATGGGGCTTTGCAGGCAAGCTCACTATCGTTACAGGCTTTATTGTAAGCTCCTTTTATAGCGCAGTTGCCGGCTGGATTTTGGGCTATTTTATCGAAGCTTTAAAGGGGAGTTTCTCCAATTTTTCAACGACAGAGCACGCCGTTTCCCACTACGAAAGCTTGATGAGCAATCCATTTTGGGGCCTTAGCTTCCATTTTTTCTTTATTGCGCTCTGTATTGCGATTTTGTATCTCGGCGTCAGAAACGGAATTGAAAAAGGCAATAAAATCATGATGCCGCTTTTATTTGTCGTTTTAATCATTCTTGTGGTTAATGGGTTATTAATGCCCCATGCCGGCAAAAGCCTCACGTTTTTATTTTCACCCGATTTTAGTTTAATTACTCCATCAGCTGTTTTAATTGCGCTTGGGCAATCTTTTTTTACGTTAAGTATCGGGCAAGGCACGCTCGTCACTTATGGAAGCTATCTTGGCAAAAAAGAAAATCTCGTGACAACAAGCTTGCCCATTGTGCTGATGGACACGTTTGTTTCCATTTTATCAGCCATCGCTGTTTTTACAATCGTCTTTTCGCTTGAGATGGAACCAAATTCAGGCCCCGGCCTCATTTTTCATACGTTGCCACTTGCTTTTAGCCAGATACCAGGCGGTTATTTTCTTGCGATTTTATTTTTCTTGCTAGTTACTTTAGCAGCGCTCACTTCAGAGATCTCAGCGTTAGAGCCTTCCATTGCCTATTTTATTGACGTACATGGCTGGAAGAGATCAAAAGCTGTGCTTGTGTGCGGATTTTTTGCTTTTTTGCTTGGCGTACCAAGCGCTTTATCGTATAGTGTTTTAAAAGAGTTCACATGGTTCGGGTTGACGTTTTTGGATATGATGGACTTTTTAGCAAGCGCCGTATTAATTCCTGTTGGTGGTTTTTTAGCCGTTTTGCTCGTGGGCTGGGTTTGGGGTGCTAAAAATGGGGTTAAAGCTTTGGTGCAAAGCGCTCCTGAAAGCTTTGCGAGTTTTCCTGCGCTTAAACATTATTTTTGGTTTTGTTTCAAGTATGGAGCGCCTGTTTTAATCCTGTTTGTTTTTTTTAATGCTTTGGGCTTATTTTAAGTGAGATTATTTTAGACGATGAGTGAGATGCCAAAAAGTTTTATTGAATCTTCTCTTGTACAAGAGGATTTAAGTTTTGAGGTGCCTTTAAGGCCGCAAAGCTTAAATGATTTTGTGGGGCAAGATGCTGTTCGAGAAAGACTTCATATTTTGATAGGAGCTGCCAATTTAAGAAATGAATCGCTTGGGCATTGCCTTTTTAGCGGGCCTCCCGGGCTTGGCAAAACCACTCTTGCCAATATTTTGGCAAAATCGATGGGAAGCAATTTGGTTGTCACATCAGGCCCTGTCATTGAAAAGGCGGGCGATTTGGCAGGTGTTTTGACGCATTTAAAAGATGGAGACATTTTATTTATCGATGAAATTCACCGCTTAAGCCGCGTCGTTGAAGAATATCTCTATCCTGCAATGGAAGATTTTGTTTTAGACATCATGATTGATGCAGGAGCGTCTGCTAGAAGCGTGCAGGTCAAGCTCAATAAATTTACTCTGATCGGTGCAACAACAAGGGTTGGTCTTTTAAGCGCCCCTTTAAGGTCTAGATTCGCTTTTACTTCAAGACTTGACTATTATCAGCCGGAAATTTTAGAACAGGTAATCAAACGAACAGCCAACATTTTAAACCTCTCTTTGGATTCTGAAGCTGCTATGGAAATTGCAAGAAGGTCACGAGGAACGCCAAGAATTGCCAATAACCTCGTGCGCTGGGTGCGCGATTATGCCCAAGTGAAATCGGGCAGCGTTATTGACAAAGAGATTGTAAAAAAAGCGCTTGAGATGCTTGGCTTAGATGAGAGAGGGCTTGATGAAATTGACATCAAAATTTTAGAGGTCATGATCGAGCATTATAATGGAGGGCCAGTTGGCCTTAACACGATAGCTGTAGCTGTTGGTGAAGAGGGTCACACCATTGAAGAGGTGCATGAACCATATTTGATCATGCAAGGATTAATCAAAAGAACGTTAAGAGGCCGTGAAGTCACCGATTTAGCTTACGGTCACATAAGAAATAAATAATGGAGATAAATCTATGATTGCAAAAGTATTGATGTTTTTATTAGCTCTAATGCCCTTTACAGGCTATGTACACGCCGGATTTTGGGATTACTTTTTTGCAAATGAAGCGCTGCCCGAGCCTAAGAGAATCAAAGTGCTGATCGTGCATGATAAGCCTGGTGTTGTTTTGGAAGTAAAAGGCAAATACGCCCTTTATGATCCAAACATCACAAGAAAAAGCAAATACAAACATATTAGCTCCAGATTCTTAGGAAAAAGAAAATTCATTCAGGCAGTTAGCGACGGCATCAGATGGGGCGAAGAGTTTCCAGGGATTTTCCAGCTGTTAATCGTGCCTGAAGAGGAAAGCACAAAAACAGTTGTGGACGGCGTGAGCTATAAAGGCTCTCTTTATGTCTACAATATTGCAGAGACAGGCTCGATCAGCATCGTCAATGAACTGCTTTTAGATGACTACCTCGATTCTGTTTTATCGAATCATTATCAAGAAGGGCTTTCAGAAGAAGCTGCTGCTGCCATTGCCATTGCTGCAAGAACAAACGCCCTTTACTATGCTGAGAACCCAAAAAGCCCTTTTTGGTCTGTCGATGCAACAGAGGTTGGCTATGTGGGCAATTCCATTGTAAGAACAACAAACCCCATTGTTGAGGCAGTGCTTGCAACTAAGCAGATGGTGATGAGTAAAAATAATGATGCTCAAAATGTACCTACTTCTTTTCCTGCAGCTTTTGCGCTTCTACCGGGTCAGTCAAAATCAGATGCAAAGCTTGCCCTGATTTCCTTAAAAGAAGTGGAAAATCTGGCGCAAAAAGGGGATCATGCTGCTGAAATTTTGAAGAGAGCGTTTCCGGGAACTTCCATTCAGTTAACGGATTAGATGACAAAAGACTTGCATTACCTATACCCAAATTTTTCTGTCGCCGCTTCGCGGCTCAGCCTTAACATATTCGTTACCATGGGTTTACACCCATGGCTACGTGCTATCGCCGCATTCGCGGCTTAAAGCTTGAAAAGCCGCGAATGCGGCGATAGCACGTAGCCCCACACGTAAGTGTGGGGTTTAGCGTCAAATTAATTAGAGCCGTGAAACGGCGACAGCACGTAGCCATGGGTGTAAACCCATGGTTGAAATAAATAAACAATAGAGCCGCGAAGCGGCGACAGGAAATTTGGGTCATAATAAGAGCAACGCCCTAGATTTAGTGAATAAACCCCTAAGCATATACATTAGATGACAAAAAACCTACATTACCTCTCCTCCTATCAGTTCGACCTACCGGAAGAACTGATAGCTCAATACCCTTGCACACCGCGAGATAACTCTAGACTCATGGTGATCGATAGAAAGTCTGGCACTATCAGCGAAATGAGGTTTAGAGAGCTGTCTGACTTCTTAAATGAGGGTGACAGTCTCGTCTTTAACGATACCAAAGTGATTCCGGCAAGGCTTTTTGGAACGCGAAAAACGGGCGGCGTTGCTGAGATTTTTTTAACGAATCGTGTAAATGATGACAATTGGGAAGTGCTTGCGAGACCCGGCAAAAAACTCAAAAAATGGGACGTTGTTTATTTTGGAAAAGATTTTAGTGCTGAAATTGTGGAATCGTTAGAAGATGGCAGAAAGCTCGTAAAATTCCATTTTGAAGGCGATTTTGACAACGTTTTAGCACAGTATGGAAAATTGCCGCTCCCTCAATATATCAAGCGAGATTCTGAACACGCAATCGACAATGAACGTTATCAAACAGTCTACGCCAAAAATAGCGGCGCAGTGGCAGCGCCGACAGCAGGACTTCATTTTACCGATGAATTGTTAAAAAAATTAGCAGAGAAAGGCGTCACCCAAGAATTTGTGACGCTTCATGTCGGAATTGGCACTTTTCGCCCTGTGCAAGTCGACGATATCCGCGATCATAAGATGCACAGCGAAAAAGTGTTCATCAGTCAAAAAGCTGCGGCTTTTTTAAATTCCAAAGCGAGGGATAGACGCCAAATTTGCGTAGGCACAACGTGCTGCAGATCTTTGGAATCATCAGTCAATGATGAGGGAAAGATCAAAGAAGGGGAGCACAGCACGGATATTTTTATTTATCCCGGCTATCAGTTTAAATATGTCAATCACCTGCTCACCAATTTTCATCTTCCGGGCTCAAGTTTGCTTATGCTGGTTTCTGCTTTTGCAGGATATGAGCTCATTATGGAAGCTTATAGAAAAGCAATTCTTGAAAAATACCGCTTTTTCTCTTATGGCGACGCCATGCTAATCTTATAGGACTTATAGTAAAAGAATAATAATAATTTTTTACTAATTCTGCAATTTCACAGATTTCGCTTGATTTAAAATTATTTTTTATGTATAATGGTAGTTTAAACAATATATTTTAAATTAATTATTATAATTAAGGAAAGTTTTATGAATATTAACGGTGATGCAGGATTTTATGGTTCATTTTTGGATCAATTGGGACAAGTTTTACAAGAAATTAAAGAACAAGAAGCTCCATTAACCGATCGCGTGGAAGAAATTGATGTTGAAAATTATCTCATTAATTTTGTTCAGCAAGAAATGAATAATGATAGCGAGAAATATTCCAATTTTTTCCGAAAGAAAAATGGCAGCAATATTCTTGAAGTTTGTAATGACCTAACTGAGTGGGTTTCTTACCGCCAAAATTACACGCCTAAAGTAATTGAAGCTTGTGCGCGTAAAATTTTAGAAAAAAATGAAATTCTTACTCTGGATGTTATTTTGTTAGGCAAGAGTGCAGAAGAAAAAATGCTCCGACATACATTTAAGGAAGTCATTGCAACAAAAAATCTGGATGAAATAAAAGAGCTTTCAGATACTCTTTTAAGGCCTCTTCCCGAAATGACACTTTTTGAAAGCGGCATTGAAAAAGCAAAAGCAGTTTGGAATAATTTTGCTTTTAAAGTAGCTTTAGGAACATTTTTAATCTGTGCAAGGCCTTCCATTGCAAGCTTTCTTGAAAATACGTTAGAGCCGGTTGCTGCAGAAGCTGCCAATTATCTACCTTCTGTTGCACTCAACGCAATGGGAGTGATGAAAGAGTGGAAGATTATACCTTTTATTATTGGAAATGCTGCTATATATCTTTCAGATAGAAACTCTCTTCCTCATAAAGTGGGTAAAGTTGTTTTATTCGTTTTTTATTGCGTTACATTTTATCAAGGGTTAACAGGTGGTCTCTTGGGTTTGGGTTTTGCCTTAAGCCAGACTCTTTCCGTTAAAGTTAAAATGCGCGATGACAGAACAGATGACCTGGAAGACCTTTTCGTTAAAAACGTGATGAAAAGTGCGTAGCGAGGCCGTCTTAAGCCTCGAACTAGACCGTTTAGCTCGGAAGCTCTAGACGACTTTCGCTATTTTTTTTTCGAAGTCGAGACGACTTCGCTACGCACTTTTTCGAGGCCGGGACGGCCCCGTTACGCACTTTTTCGAAGCTCTAGACGACTTTCGCTATTTTTTTTTTCGAAGTCGAGACGACTTCGCTACGCAAATTAATAATCCATTTTCCATTTGAGGTTGAGCTGACCTTCGGCATCATCACCGATTTCTGCTTGCACTTTAAAGTCTTTAAACAATTTGGCTTCAATCTCAAGGCGGTTGGCTTCTGCACTAAAGCTTTTATTCACAGAGACTAAAACACCTCGCGATACATACTTGCCGACCTTAATGGAAACGTCATTATTCTCGCTCTCATTATTCTGACTAATATCGATTGTGTCTACACCTATTTTATTGCGGATTTTTGTGAAAAAATCCGCTTCTCCGCCTGCTACTTTTAAGTCTTTAATCGACTGATTTAATTCTGAGCCTTCAAATGCATTTAAATCTTTGGCTCCGTGACCAAATAAAATCCAGGAAATAATTTCCTTTTCCGGCAGTGGGGGATTTGAGCGAAAAGAGATCGCAGGCGCATTTAAAGGCCCTTTTAATATCACATCAGCCCGAATGTTGTTAAGTTCCCTGCTCCCAATGACATAGAGAGACGTTTTTTGGCCGGGTTTTCCTGCAAAGGCAATCGTTCCTTCCTTGATTTCAAAAATCCTGCCGCGAAATTTGTATCTGCCATCCAGCAGTTTAAATTCTCCATAGAGTTCAGGATCATAAAAATCACCTTTGATTTTTAAGCCTCCTTTCCAGCGAGACTTAAAATTTTGTCCTTTGATAGAAAACGGCTTTTTGACTTCGAAATCCAGATCTAAATAAATGGGCCAAATAGTAGGTTTAACTTCATAAGTGGTTGGGGGAGTCACATCTTGATTCTGGTTGATGTAAGTGACATCGACGCTTTGCACTAAGACCTTAGACTCTTGCGGTATTTTGACTTTAGCCTGCTCTGCAACAAGCTTGCCTTCCAATAACGCACCTTTAAGGTCACCTCTCATTGTTAAAAAGCCGTCGCCGGTGGCTGTTGCATAATCTAGTCTCACAAGTTTCGTGTTTTGAACGTGCATGTTAAACACAAAAGGAAACTGTTTTTTTAAATCAAGTTCAGCCTCTCCAAAGCCTTTGATTGTGCCTGCAAAGGCGTCACTTGCAGTCAATTCGCTTAAAATGAGCTTGAAATTTTCAATTCTTAATTTAGCTTCAATATTTTGATAAAGAGAGCCTGTTTCAGGAATTTCAAAAGTCCCTTTTGTGATTTCGACAGCGCCTTGCACGGATTGCTTTTCTTGTGACCCATCCATATCCAATACAATTTTTGCAATACAGGCTACGTTAGAGCAGCTACCTTTAAACGGCTCTACAGAAACAGCGACATCCAGATGCAATGACTTAGCATCAGCTAAAAAAACAGCAGCCCCTTTTATCTGAAACAGGTGAACTAAGTATTTTAGATTGATTATTTCAAGTGCATCAAGTTCAAAAGAAGGAAAAAAAGAGAGAGCCTCTGAAATTTCAGAGCTGTTTCCATGATTATCATTTTCCACTATTTCTACATCTTCTAAAACAAGGTGATTGATCTGCATCTCACCTTGCAGCAGTTTTCTTAACGAAAAAGAAAGAGAGGCTTTTTCAATGCAAGCACCATTTACCACGATCTTTTTTAAATGGAGAGTAAGGGGATACGTGAATGCGATTTCCCCAATTTTGATTTGGCCATAAGCTCTTTTTTCAATATGGCTTTTAAGATAATCTAAAGCGTAATTTTTTAATAGCTCTTGATTTGAAAGCAGAATAAAAAGAGCGATTATTCCCAAAAAAATAAAGAATCGAAAAATTAAAAACTTTTTCATTAACTCACCTTAACTCACCTTAAAAAGCTTGTCCTATACTCATATAAAATTGAAAAGGGCCATCGAGCTGCTTTCTTCTGTTCAACGGAAAAGCAAGGTCTGCTCTTATCGGGCCAACGGGGGTGTAATACCTGAATCCAACGCCGCAAGATTGCAAGATTCTGCATGAAAAATCGGGCAAATAAGACTCAAATACATTACCAGCCTCATAAAAAAGGCAAAACCCAAGCGTCTCACTCTTGCGAAATCTGATTTCCCAGGAATTGATCAACATCGATCTTCCACCGACCGGTTTATTGTGATGGTTTAAAGGGCTTACAGTCAAATAATGGTAGCCTCTTAAAAGGTTTTCTGAGCCTGCGTAAAACCGCTCAGAGGGAGGAATCGCATGGTGCGTTGCCCCAATGATGGTTCCAAATGTCACCTTGTCTGCAAAACTAAGGCGATGATTATCTGTTAGGGGAAGATAAAACGTTCCGATGAGCGTGTTGATCGTATAAAAAAATTGCGGGGTGAACGTTTGAAGTGATGGTATCATTTTAAAGTTGAAAGAAAAGCCAACAGTTGGGTCTAGTAAATTATTTGTATTGTTAAAACGCAATTGAAAAGGGATTTTAAGCAAATTAAAGCCGCGATTATTATCAGACCTTGTATCATGAAGATACTTATACATAACACCATAAGAAATGCGGATTTGTTCGTTGACGAGTTTTTCCAAAATGGCTGAAACGCTATAAAAAATTTGTGAATAGCCGCGTGTGCGCTCATGTTCATAATCAAACATCAATCTTAAATCGCGCCTTTTTTTTTGAAAATCGGGGATCACGTAAGTAAGCGTGCCTTCCTGCAACTGCCTCCAGATATTGGTTTTAAGGCTCAATTTTTCCCCCATATGCCGCACATTTCTGTGTTCCCATTCAAAAGCGCCGCCTATTCCTCTTTGAGTCGCGTAGCCAGCTCCAATGCCGATGCTGCGCTGTTTTGCCTCTTCTACATGAATTTGGATGGGCAATATTCTTTCATCTTGTAAAGCGCCTTTTTCAATGGTGATGGAGTTAAAAAGCCCTGTCTGTTCCAACGCATTTTCTGTGCGCTCAAGTCTTTCCGGGTTATAGATATGATTTTCCTTCCACTGCAGTTTTTTTTTGATGAAGGCATCGCTAACAGATTCATTTCCGAAAATTGTGACTTTGCCAAAAAGACAAAAAGGGCCCTCATCTACTGTTAAATTGACGAAGACCTGTCCTTTTTGCTGGTCGACTAAGACTTCTCTTTTTTCGATGCGGGCAAATGGATAGCCTGCTTTTTCCATCAGGGAAAGAAGCGTTTCTTCTGCCTGCAAAATATCTTTTGGAAGGGCTTTTTGATAAATATGTAATCCAAGCTCTTTTGGATTTAGGCTTGAGAGAGGAAATTTTGATTCCTTATTTGCTTGTAAAAGTGTAAATCCTCCAAATGAGTAAGAAGCGCCAACATTTATTTCAAATACAATTGAAACAGGATTTTGATCAAAATCGATGTTGAGTAAGACAGTTGCATTGTAAAATGAAAACGAGTGAAGCGCCTTGATGATATTGGGAATATCAGCCTCTGCACGTCTTTGTAAACTGGCTTTTGAAATAGGAGGAATCTCTTGCAGGTAGAGCAGTTGAGAGATTGATTTGACGGCGTTTAAGACCTCTTCCGATTTAACTCCTTTGAAATCAACAATATAGGATTCAAACGCGAAAATGGAAGAAGCGCAAGAATACAAAAAAAAGAGAAATAAATAACAGAATTTGTTGAACATAAGCATAAAGTATGTAATAAATAGAGGTTTTTCAACAAGAAGAGAATGGCGATGAGGAGAGAATGACTGTGGAGATAAAAAGAGAGAAAAGTAAAGAAATTTATGAAAAACTTTGCAAAGTGATCCCGGGAGGCGTCAATTCTCCTGTGCGTGCAGGGATAGGGAACGGTTTTACTCCGCTTGTTGCTGACTTTGCCTTGGAAGATCAGGTGGTCGATGCCGATGGCAGAAAATATATCGATTACTGCGGCTCTTGGGGTGCGTTGATTCACGGCGCTGCTCACCCTGAAATTTTGGCCGCTGCAAAAATGCGCATGGAAAAGGGAACATCATTTGGCATCACAACTGCCATTGAAGAAAAAATTGCCTCTAAAATTGTAAGTCTAGTCCCTTCAGTTGAAAAAATCCGCTTTGTTTCCACCGGCACAGAAGCTACGATGAGCGCCATTCGCTTGGCAAGAGGCTTTACGGGCAGGCAGATCATCATCAAATTTTCCGGCAATTATCATGGACATGCTGATTTTTTTCTTGTCAAAGCAGGCTCAGGTGTCTCGTCACTTCCCCAATCATCTTCATCTGGCATCCCTGAAGAGTGTGTGAAGCATACATTGTGCTTGCCCTTTAACGATGTGAAAAGCTGTCTTGCTGTTTTTAACAATCTTTGTTTTGCGCAAAAAATTGCAGCTGTCATTTTAGAGCCGATAGCCGGTAATATGGGCGTTGTGCCGGCCTCTACAGAATTTATTCAGATGCTTCGTGAAGAGACTAAAAAACAGGGAGCTTTGCTAATTTTTGACGAGGTCATGACAGGCTTTAGAGTGGCTTTAGGAGGCGCTCAAAGCCTTTATCAAGTAACGCCTGACTTAACCTGCTTTGCCAAAATCATAGGTGGTGGGTTTCCGGCAGCTGCTTTTGGCGGCAAACGGGAAATTATGGACTGTCTTGCACCTTTGGGCTCTGTCTATCAGGCAGGGACGCTTTCCGGCAATCCCGTTGCGATGGAAGCCGGCTTAAAAACATTGACCCTTTTAGAAGTGCCAGGGTTTTATGAGGAGCTTAAAAGAAAAACAGATCTCATTACAGAACCCGTTAATCAATTTTTAAAAGAAAGAAATATAGCAGCTTGCATCCAGCAGTCAGGTTCCATGTTCACGCTCTTTTTCGGACTAAAAGAAGTGAGGAATGCAGAAGAGGCATCTCTTTACGATAAAGCAGCATTTACCCGCTTTTTTAAGTATATGTTTGATAACGGCGTCTATATTCCGCCTCTTCAGATGGAAGCGTGGTTTGTCTCCAACGCCCACACTGATGAACACCTCATCAAAACCCGCGACCTAATTATTAATTACTTTGCGTAACGGGGCCGTCCCGGCCTCGCTTTGCGTAACGGGGCCGTCCCGGCCTCGCTGTGCGTAGCGGGGCCGTCCCGGCCTCGAAAATAAAAAATACTTATATTCTTAATCATTTCTTAACAATTATTTGTTATAATTTTTTTTAATAAATGTAAGTTGCAGAAATAACAGTCTAATCGAGGCCGAGACGGCCCCGACTAAACAAAATAAAAAATAATTTAGGATAAGTTATGTTTACAGTTCCATCAATAGCCGAAAGTAAGAATATTTTCTTAAAAGTAGTCGATCATTTAAGAGATTCCAAAATCTTAAAATCTTGCGCAAAGGGAGCGGTTATTACTGCTATCGCAGTAGCTATTTTTGCATGCTGTTATGGCATTTATCAACTTGTAAAAAAAATTCAGGAACGGAAAGTAGCACCCGTTCAAAAAGAGACTATTAAAAAAGACCCTAATTCCCAAAATATTCTTTTATTGGGATGTTCTTGTGTGGGAAAATCAGCCCTTTTAAAAGTTTTAAAAGATCCCACTTCTGATAGCAAAGAGTTTTTGCACACAAAAGAACCGGAGCTAACCACAATAGAGATTAGCGGGTATAAGCTTAACGTGATGGATACACCAGGACTTTTTGAACGTGGTTCAATAGGTGTAATTGAAAAAGATAATAAAGAAAGACGCTCTGTAAAAGAAACCATTCAAGTTATTTCAAATGCAGCTGAACAACGATTTGGTGGAACAGGCTTTGAAAATGTGGATACAGCAGTCTTTACAATCGAGCTTACACCCTCACTTAAAGAAAATGATATTACTTCGCTTAATACCTTTCTTCCAAAATTAAGTGAAAAGACAAAAAAGATTCTCGTAATCACGCATGCCGAAACAATGACGAAAGAATGGCAAACAAGTATGCGAAGCCAACTTTTACAGCATTCAAAAGTCATTTTTAATAATTTTCAAGAGAATCAAATTTTGTTTTCCGGAGCTTTAAATAGCGATAACGTACAAAATATTGGGTACACTTTACCTCGCATTTGCACATTAAGAGAGACGATAATTGCGCAATTGCTCCCAGAAGAAGAGCCGGAAGAGGCTTTCAATAAGAGGTTTGAAGAAACTAAGAAGAAAATCAAAGAGTTTACTGAAACGGCCGAAGCAGCTGCTGCCAACAACACAGAAAAACTGAATAGATTTGATAAAGAACGTTTAGAAGAACTGAAATAGCTGGATTATTTTAGCGGAATTGAGTAGATTGCGATTATTGTAGCGTAGGCTTTAGCCTGCGCTTGTTTTTGAGGGCTTTAGCCCTCAAGTGAATTATCTTACACTTGAGGGCTAAAGCCCTCAAAAACGAACGCAGGCTAAAGCCTACGCTACAACTTAAACTTATCGTACAAGGTCTTATTGGGTGTGCATGAAAAAGCAAAAAAGCGAGATCGATGCAATTTTAGAAAATGTGGCAGATGTGATTTTAGAAATGAAGTCAACGCCATCGGAATTGACGGACGATCCTTTTGATTTTTATGTGCAGCGCGTCCAGTCCAGGCTCTTTTTAAAAGGAGAGCTTTTCCGCTCCCAAGTCATCCAAGGCTACCATACCCTCATGACCGAACTTGCAAAACAATCATAGATAAAATTAATCATTGCTTTTTGCTTTGCTATTTTGTATAATGAAAGTACAAGGATCGGGAGTTCCCGATCGGCGTCTAGCCTCGGTGTATACCGGGGCTTTTCGCTTTCTTAAGGATAACATTTCAGTCCTATTCCCTTGTGATTGGGGTGCCCTAGTAGTTTCATTTTAACTATTTCAAACGCAATGTTTTGTTGCTCTGGACGTATAACGTGCCTTGCTATCGGATGGGCGACTAAATCGGCTATTTGTAAGCCGCAACTGTTCGTTTTTTTATTAGCAAACTTGATATCAAAAGGATATTGCTCGCCTTGACGACTTGCCTGATCAGATATCCTTCTAAAGGCTAGTTCTAAATCTTGATCTTCAGCTTTACCCCTGCATTCAACAACAATATGTGTGAGATGTTTAAGCTGGTTCTCTTCTTTCAAAAAAGCATATGCGTGTTCTAAACAAAACCCAAGAGCAATTACATAGGGATTCTCAGGGTTAGGATAATTTTTCTTCAAATTTCGTTTATCAATTGCTGTAGCAATAACAGAAAAAGGAATACTTTCAATTGCTTTGTTTAATTCAGATAAGAATTTTAGACGAATTTCCTCGTTGAAAAGGAAAGCGAATTCGCCTTTGGATTTTCGGATTTCATGATTGTGCAGTATGGCGAGATCATGTCCCCAAAAGTCTAGCTTTAGCTTAGTGATTACTTGCTTTACTATAGAAATATAATCCGATTTTTTGAAAATACAAAAAACTAATACGAATACGGGATTTTCAGGGTTGATGGAAGTTAGTCCATGATCTCCGCTCTCATCAGCGAAAATAAGATAGTCACTAAATTTTTGAATTTCTTGCATGTTATTCCTATGAAAAGCGAAATTTTATACTAATTTGCAATAAGTCTCAAGGGTATTTTTAAGGTATTTTAAGGAGAGCTTTTCCGCTCCCAAGTCATTCAAGGCTACCACACTCTCATGACCGAACTTGCAAAACAGCCCTAAAATACCATCTACGTCAATTTAAGCTATGCCGGCCTTTCAGGCCTCAATTATTTGTTCGGTTAACCCAGGCCTTACGGCCTGGGCTACGATACCGACCCTTCGGGTCTTAAAACATTTTTTATCGACTTAAAAAGGTCCGAAGGACCGGTATATCCTAGCCCAGGCCGTGAGGCCTGGGTTAAATGAATCAAATAATTGAGGCCTGAAAGGCCGGCATTAGCCTCTGTAAACTTCAAAGTTACTTTAAATCCTTTCCTTCCAAGGAAGGATAATAACCCACATTATTGTCCTTGTCTGCAAGGATGGACTTGACTTTATATTTCTTCTTTCACAATATATACCAATATTGATATAATTGAGGTTAAAAGAAGGTAAAAAAAATGGCTAAGCAAAAAGAAGAATGTCCTGAATATGAAGCATCATCCGGTAATGTTTTTGCAGATCTTGGGTTAGAGCAACCGGACGGGCTTTTAGCAAGAGCTAAGCTTTTAAATGATGTAAGCACGTTAATTAAGAATAGCGGTCTTTCACAAAGGGAAGTTGCTGCAAGATTGGGAATAACGCAACCTAAAGTTTCTATGCTGGTTAGCGGACAGTTTTCAGCGTTTAGCGCAGATACTTTAATCCATTATTTATCTATTCTAGGGTGTATTGTTAAAATTCAAGTGCAAAAGCCGAGATCAAGAAGAGGAATATTTCATCGTAAAGGTTCTATTGCTGTTTGCTAAAGAGTTTTTTAAGCCGCGAAGCGGCGATAGCATGTAGCCACAGGTGTGAACCTGTGGTGAGGAGGAAGCCGGCTGCAATGCAGGGGAGGCTTAAAAGCTGGCCTGTTTGCAGCCATGATTCATCGATCATGAGGCTGGAGGGCAATTTCAAAAACTCAATCAAGAAGCGTGAGCCAAAAATCAGGATAAAAAAGAGTCCGCTGATAATGCCGGTTCTTAAGTGTGCGTTTTTTTTCCAGATATAAAGAAGTATAAAGAAGGTAAAAAGGCCTGAGAAGGCTTCGTAAAGCTGTACAGGATGGCGCGGGACAAGTGCGCTATGGTCTGCAGGGTCACCAAAGATAATGCCCCATGGCAAGGATGTTTCAGAGCCCAAAATTTCCTGATTGAAAAAATTCCCGATGCGGATGCAAAAGGCTGTAAAAGCAGATGGAATGCAGAGCATATCTAGAATGTCTAAATAAGAAATGTTTTTGAAGTTTTTGAGAATTATTTTTTTGTAAAAATAGAGCGCTAAAAGAATGCCGATCACTCCACCGTGGCTTGCAAGGCCGCCTTCCCAGATTTTGAAGATGGAAAGCGGGTCTTGCCTGTATTTTGGCCATTCGTAAAAAAAGACATGACCAAGACGGGCGCCGATGATCGTGCCTGCAACCACAAACCATGTCAGGCTGTCGGTTAAGGAAATAGCCACTTTTTTTGCGTTAGGAATGTCGTTTTGGTTGAGTTTGCGCAAGATTAGTCGATAAAAAATAGCGTAACCGACGATAAATCCGAGGGCGAATAAAAGCCCATACCAGCGCAAAGGGTGATTGATAAAGGGGATAGTAAAGATGTCTCTGTCAGGGTTCCAATAGATCCAAGCTGAAAAGCACGTTGTCATATTTTCACCAAAAAAAACTTCTGCATTTCATTCAAATGCAGAAGTTATGTGATCGGAGTAGAGGGATTCGAACCCCCGACCTACTGCTCCCAAAGCAGCCGCGCTAGCCAAGCTGCGCTATACTCCGAAGCTTTATTGAAAATCAGAACTATAGCAAATCACCGTATTTAGCACAAAGCTTTTTTTATTTTTTTTAAAGGACAAAAGTTTTTTTTTCAAGGACAAAGGACAAAAAGGACTTAAAGGACAGCAAGGACAAAAAGGACAATTTATCGGTTTTTAGCGATGGACACTTAACCAC
>Ga0206938_1153_pt1 | contig 16737 bp, 15 predicted proteins | sample Alteio_BWOrgHeat_12_FD_152918 | JGI IMG/M metagenome (GOLD analysis project Ga0206938, IMG submission 152918) | Enriched cells from forest soil in Barre Woods Harvard Forest LTER site, Petersham, Massachusetts, United States -... | ecosystem: Environmental > Terrestrial > Soil > Temperate forest >... | reverse complement strand
CGTGTGACTAGCAATCGTTAGGCCCTCCTGTTCCCAGGGGGGCCTTTTTGATTAGATTTGTGTCATAGCCAACCTCTTTTTTATATGAGTATCGCGGACATTCTGGGAAGCATTGGTGTGGGCATCCTCCTGGTTGCCTTCGTATTAAACCTGCTCAAACGGATTAAGACTGCGGGTTTTATATATTCTCTGCTCAATTTGTTGGGAGCAGCCCTTTCTTGTTGGGCAAGCCTGCTTATCCACTACCTGCCTTTCGTGGTATTGGAAGCGGTTTGGACAATGGTTTCCCTGGCAGGAATGATGGGGTGGATTCCGAAGAACGGGCTGTCTAAAAAAGGCTCAATTGCTGACGCCGGGAGGGTTTGATCCTGGGAAGCAAAAGGTCCAGAAAATTTTCTTTGGCAGAAATTTCATATAAGGCTGATTCCTGGTAACGGCTCGCGATCACCACTTGGGTTTCGGTAGGCACTGCCCCAAAGAGGGATTCCACCAGATCTGGCCGGTTATTTTCTTTAGACAAATGAGATAGTAGCAAATGGCTCATGAATGCAGGTCGGTGACGGATATACAACTCCAATGCCTGGCGGTTGGATAAATGTCCTTCGCCTCCGCGGATACGCTTCTTCAGCACCAGGGGATAACGGCCTTTCTCCAACATCTCTTCATCATAATTGGCTTCCAGAAACGCGGCGTGACACTGCTTGAAATAGTGAATCAGTTGTTCACATGGCACGCCGATATCGGTGAATACGCCGACATGGGTCTTGGCTTCACTGACCACAAAACTATGGGGATCCGAGGCATCGTGTTTTTTCTGAAAGGCAGTAATGCGGATGGTTCCGATTTCAATGGCTACTTGGGTTGTAAATGGCAAGGTGTACTGCCTGATTTTCCAAAAACCCGCTTCCTTTAAAGTGGGGCCACTGACATAAACAGGCATTTTATATTTAGCAACCAGGGCGGTAACACCCAGAATATGATCGCTGTGTTCGTGGGAAATAAAAATGGCCTTGACCCTTCGGATATCCAGTCCCAAACGCTTCATGCGGATTTCCGTTTCCTTACAGGACAATCCGGCGTCGACAAAAACCGCTTCGTTTTTGTTTCCGATGTAGTAACAGTTTCCGTTGCTGCCGGAATTTAAGGACGCAATGAATAAGGCCATACGAGATCACGAAAATAATGGTAAATATTGAAAGGCTGCTCTTTTCAGAACAGCCTTTCAATATCAAGTTATTGACCTTATTTTCCAGGAACCTCTCATTCACCCTTAATTGGCTGGTTCGGAAACTGGAAGCGGAAATTCACTCCATACATTGTCCGAAGGCCGGTCTAGCGGTAAAGTATTCAGCATATTGTAGCGGCGTACATCAATCCACCGGTGACCCTCAAAAAACAAAGAATATCTTCTTTCATATAACATTTCATTGATCAGGGCCGATTGTGTAAGGGCGCCGGAATAATCTGGGAGATTGTGTTTTTCCCGGATTACATTCAGGGCCGTAACGGCCTGCGAAAAATTATTCAACTGAATATTGGCTTCTGCATAGATCAGAATCAGTTCTTCATTTCGGATGATACCCATGGGAGCGGTATTGGAAGTATATACCCATACATCCCGATCGCTGCTCAGGCCCTGAGAAGTCGCGGTTGGTCTGAGGGTTGCTTTGGAAATTCGGTCGTCGCCGGGTAAAATATCCTGGGCATAGGAGGGATTGGCCACCCGCACTTCCCCAGTTTGCTTTTGTGGAATGTAAGCCGGATTTACCTGATCGCCAGATCCCGTTCCGAATACGCTGTAAACACCCAGATATAAATCTCCATAGAGTGAATAGAAAGATGCGGAGACATCAGAAAGGGCGTTGGTCCAATCCTGGCGATACAAATCCACTCTGGCAGCCAAGGCCCGGTTGAACTGAAGCAGTCCGGCTGCGTCGCTGAATCCATTAAATCCGCTGGAAAGAGGAAAAGAAACCGTACCGCCGGTTAAAGATGCCTGACCCAGGTTCAGCATTTCCTGAATGCTGTCGAGCGCCTGAGTAACAGAATAAATCGGTCCGAGTGCATTGGGATTGGAAACATCCAGCCGGATTCCGTTGGTGTCGGTTTGGTTTAGGCAAAGTAAAAGTTCATAAGCCTTGAGGGTTTGGCCGAAACCGATATAACCAGCTTTATCCGTGGCGCTGACCAGTTTTGCATTGGGCGTCGCCTCGATCAGCAGATTGCAGTTCTTCACAACGCGGTAGCGGGAAGCCCATGTGTTGGTAATGTAAAAATTGCTGTTGGTCAGGGTAGAACTGTCTGCTCCCAGCAGATCGGTAATATACCGGGGTTCTGATGGGGAGAAGCGGTAGTTTTCTCTCCCGATGGTACCTACATCATCCAAGTAGAGTCCGATGTTGGTGCGCATACCGGATTCGATCCCGGTAACCAGGTTGTTGAGGTTGTCGGCTGTTGGGTCTGTCAAGAAATTTTCCTCTGTGGGTCCATTGAGATTGCCATAGTCTTTTTGGCATGAAATGACCAGCAAGCTGATAACGGATACAAACAGAGAATTTATAATTATTTTTTTCATGATGCTTGATCTAATGATTTAAAAAGTAACTGAAAGGTGAAAATCTGCGCGTTTGGTTGCCGGATAGGGATCCACATCTATATTGGTGTTGAATCCCGTTCCGAAATTGGAAACTTCCGGATCGTAGGATGAATATTTTGTCCAAACAAAGAAATTCGTCATGGATACACCCAGCTGGAGACCTTTGATGACACCATTGCTACTCGTACTGACTGTATAATAGAGACCAATTTCACGCAGTTTCACATAACCTGAATTCTCCACAAATTGTTGGGCACTGTATCCCACTTGGCTGAGTCGGTAATAACCGAGGGGAATGGGTGTTTGAGTTTGAGGATTAATGATCAGCTGATCGAAATCAGCGGCGGTTTGACCAAAATCATTTTGCAGTGCTGTAAGGTTTACGTTTTGTCCGCCGTTTTTCCAATGAAGAAGAAAACGCAAGCTCCATTTGTTCTGATAAGTAATTTCATTGTAGGAATTCATCTGAAACATGGGCTCTACATCACCCAACTTTACTACACCGTTTGGACCGTCCAAACCGAGGATCTGTGTAGCCGACTGTCCTTGCTGAATTTGATAGGAACCCAATACATATCCAAAGGAACCTTGGGGCACGGAAGGAGTAACCAACCGGGTAACCAAGGAACGGTTCAGCCAAAAATTAACCGTTGTGTTCCAGACAAAATTTTTGGTGGTGACCGGGCGTGCATTCAAACCCAACTCAACTCCCTGATTTCGCAAATCGCCCGCGTTAAACCATTGGCTTGTAAACCCGGAGGATGAGGGCGGGTTGGTCAACATCAGGAAATTGTAGATATTCTTTTTGTAATAAGTCAGTTCAAAACTCAGTTTGCCGTTGAGCACGCTGAAATCCATGCCGGTTTCGAATTCAGCCTGTCTTTCCGGTTCAATATCGGGATTGCCTTTTTGCAAACCGATGATGGCGCCGGTCAGTCCATCTATGTTGGCAACATTCATTGCGGTGAATTTTGAACCATAGGCCGGTGTATTGTTGGCTTCTCCGTAAGCTGCCCTCAGTTTGAAATTGCTGAAAAATCCCTGTGGATCCATGAGGCCACTATGGGTGAGATTCCAGGAAAGTCCGGCTTTCGGATAAGTATAGAATTTTGTAACGTCCCCATTGTTGGTTGACCGATCGAACCGGACTCCGATGGTGGCGGTAACAGCATCTATGATACTTGCTTCTTCCTGTGCATAAATTCCTTGGTTCTGAAACTGAGAGCGAAACTGAGTCGCGGTGATGGCCCCGGCTTGGTCGATATTGGATTGTCCGGAGATCAAATGCGTAGCGGCATTCAATATATTATTGTAATTGCCATTTTCCTGGGTAAATCCTGCTGAGGACGTTAAAATAAGATTCTTGGAAGCAGTATGGGAATTCACCAGAGAAAGTATAAAATTTGAATTCAGGTTGTTGGTGGATCCCTGGATAGAAGTACCATTGTTGACCGCCTGAAACTGGAGTTGTCCTGGAAAAAGAACTTTTGTCTGCAAACTATAAAAATCTAGTCCGCCCCCGGCTACAAATTTTGTAACGCTTTTTTCTGAACGTTGGAAAACAGCTTCAATACCGAGTCCGGTTATAAACCGGTTGACCGTTTCATTGTTTTGCATGAGCGCCAGGGTTTGCAGAGGATTGGAAGCCGCAAACGGGTTGTTGGGATATACGCCGTTGGCGTCAGGATGCAACTGTACAAAATCCGGTGTGGACGACAACGCAATGCCCAGCGTTACTCCGGCATTGTCATTGCCGGAAAGGCCACGATTGGCAGAAGTATTCAGGTAGTTGGTGCTGATTCCAATTTTTATGTCGTCGGTTATGTGGTGATCCACATTAAAACGCAGACTGGTATTTCGGTATCCGGTATTTTTTACAATGCCGCCCTCATCTTTGGAACCTGCAGAAAGATAGAAGGTTGTCCGGTCATTTCCGCCGCTGACACTGATCAAAGAATTTCTGGCAAAACCTGTATTTCCATAAATTTCTTTTTCGTAATCATACAATTGTCCGTTGTTCTTCGCATTGGTAAACATCAGGGCATATTTTGCACCTGTCACGGTATCACTTCCTGCCAGGCTTGCGGCGGTCTGCGCCGTAAACTGACGGACCCCGAGCAGTTTACCCACTTTAATAAAACCCAGGTCCTGAGAAAAAGTGACCTGTGTTTTGCCCACCCTTCCTTTTTTCGTGGTGATGATGACGACACCACCGGCAGCCCTGGAGCCGTAGATGGCTGCGGCAGAGGCTCCCTTCAATATTTCGACATTGGCAATGTCTTCGGCATTGATATCGGATATCCTTCCCGATGGATTGTCCTGGGTTGAGACCAGGGAGCCACCGGCTGCAGCGCCGGTTACAAAATTCAAGCCGGCTGAAGTAGAGGTATTGTCGACAAAAACACCGTCCAATACATATAGCGGTTGTGTATTTCCGTAGACGGATGTCACTCCCCGTAGTTTTACGGTGAGACCTCCGCCGGGTGCTCCCGTGCTGGACGTAATGGTAGCGCCGACGATCTTTCCATTCAGTGCCTGATCAAAGGTTTGGGAAGGGGCTACTCCGTTGAGTTGCGTGGCATTGATTGTGCTGACCGCATTGGCAAGGTTTCTTCTCTTGATGGAGGTGCTCAATCCGGTAACCACTACTTCGTCGAGTCTCGCGATGTCTTCTATGAGTTCGATTTTTATATCCGGGCTGCCATCCCATTTATATACCTGGGTCCTGTATCCCGCAAAGGAGATGACCAAGCTGCTGTTTTCCGCAACATTGTTTAATCTGAATTTGCCCGCATCGTCCGAAGTGGTACCCTGGGGTTTCCCCACGATTAAAATGCTGGCGCCGGATACGGGATGGTTTTTGACATCCAGGACGACTCCGGTAATTGGTTTTAGCTGTGCCTTGCTGATGAACGGCACCGAGGCGATGAAAAAAAGAAAGACCGGGACCAATTTTAATTTTCTCATGATTCTGATGGTTAGAAGGTTCAGTTATTGTTTGGTTATTGTATAGATTTTCAAGTAAGTCCTAGATTTTATAGTGGTTGGGGCTGAGGTTGTAAAAAAATATGGTTGCCATAACCCTTTTCAACGATTTGTTTAGCGCGCAGCGGATAGGAAGACATGTCTTGCGGGGCGATCGTGGCCAGTCCGTCCACATAACGGTTCATCATACAAAAAGTAGCTGCTATCAGCACCGTATCGTGGATGTCGTGATCAGAAGCGCCCTGCTCTTTGGCTTGTTCTATGTCACGGGGCAATACGGAGCGGCCACCCTGTTGCACCTTGGCCGCAATCTGCAAAAGGGACTTCAGTTTTTCGGTTATCGGCGCCTGGCGATAATCTTTACGGACTGCATCCACCAGTTCACGATTTCCATTCAGGTAACAGATGGCGATTTCACCGTGGGAATGATTGCAATAAAAGCAGTCATTGAGGTAGGAGACATACATGCCGATCAGTTCCCGGTCTGCCATAGACAGACTATCGGATCTGCGCAACAAGAGTTCAGCCAATGCGCCAATGGGCGCAGCTGTTTCCGGGCTGAAGGCCAGTAGCGCTCGAATACCGGGGAGATTTTTGTCAACGTCGATGTAAGGCATAGTTTTTTTGATTTGATTTTTTTATTTCTGCAGACCAGACTGGGAATATCCATCCCGGGCCCGCATGGCGGCCCGATCGATGTATACCTGCCGTTCTTTGGGAGCCCAGGTATTGAGTCCATCGACATATCGGTTAAACATGCAAAAGGCAGCGGCGATCAATACCGTATCGTGAATCTCCCGATCGCTGGCTCCCTGCAATTTTGCTGCATCAATTTGCTCCTGTGTCACGAGTTTGCCGCTTTTTTGCACACTCCCGGCAATGGCCAGCAGGGTTTTTAATTTCTCAGAAATATCAGCAGTCTGATAATCTTTTTTGATCGAATCGATGAAAGACATCTCGGATTGATAGTAGTGTTGCGCCATGGCTCCGTGTACATGCTGGCAAAAGAAGCAGTCATTTTCCGAAGAAACATAAGCACCGATCATTTCACGGTCGCCACGACTCAATGTATTGTTATCGTCGTGCAACAGGATTTCAGCCAGCTCATTGAGAATTGTCCCAGTCTCGGGACGATAAACCATGGGTCCGCGAATTCCCGGCAAATCATTTTGTAAATCGATGTAAGCCATATTTATTCTTTTAATGATTATAATTGATATCCTTTTTCACTCATTCTTTTTCCCATTTCCTCATAGGCCCACCTGCCGGAGGGAGTCAGGGTGTTGAGTCCATCCACATAGCGGTTGAACATGGAAAAACTGGCCGCGATCAAAACGGTATCGTGAATGTCTGCATCACCGGCGCCGGCGTTTCTGGCCATTTCGATGTCTTCTGCTTTCACGGATTTTCCGTTTACCTGCACTTTGCCTGCGATCAGCAGTAGGGACTTCATTTTGGCGGACAGTGCACTCGTATTTTGTTCTATCAGTATTTCATCTACAATATGCTGCTGATCTCCCAATAAACACCGGGCAGCCATGGCATGGCTGTTCATACAAAACATGCAACCGTTGCGATGGGAAACATAGGCGGCGATTAATTCCCGTTCTGCCGCCGAAAGGGGTGAGGGACCTCGGAGCAAGGCCTGCGCTAGATCGCAAAGTGGCCCGCCGGTCTCAGGATTAAATTGAAACAAACTTCTAATGCCGGGTATTCCTTCTTCTACTTGGATATATGCCATAAGGTTCAAGATGCAGGTGAATATTTGGTTTGCTTATGAAATAATATGATGAGGAATCCGATCAGGAAAACGAAATCAAAATAAAAAATCGCGTTGCCGTAGCCGCCAAGCATTTCCACCCGAGATCCGATGAAAAAAACAGCTACACCGGTGATGATCCGGCCAAGATTGAAACATACGCCGGTCGCTGTCGCGCTCAATGAAACAGGGAAGAGCTCGGGTATATACATCGACAGCGCTCCCTGACTCATGCCAAAAAAGATGGTGATAAATGCAATTTGTATATAGACACCGGCCGACAGGGTGGTTGTGAGTCTGAAAAGAAAAAACGCCAAAACAAAACTCGCTCCGAAACAAATGAGCAGGGTTCTTTTTAATCCGAGGCTATTGACTACCCAGCCAGAAATAAATCCGCCCAGTAAGCCGCCGCCGCCCATGGTCATCATGGCCAAGCCCCGCTCTTTTTGTCCGCTGGAGCCTGAAACCAAGTTTTGTATCCAGAAGGGTAACCAGAAAAAAGTGGCCCAGAGTCCAATCAGTGCCGCTCCAAAAATCAGCGACCCCATGAAAAGGTTTTTCCGATTGTCTTTACTGACGATCAGATTCAGATTCTTGATCGCCTCGTGATCCTGCGAAGCTTTTGCCCACTTGTCAGATTCAGTAAAAAAGACGGCGGCCATTCCGGAAAGAAGAACCGGTATGGCGCCGACTGTAAAAGCATAACGCCATTGCGATACGTAATAGGTGAGCAGTCCTGCGGAAAAAATACCGACCGGAATAGAGATGGACAGTATACCCAATAAGACGGTCCTTTTCTTGGCCTGGTATCCTTCTGAAACCAGCATGGTCGTGATGACCAGGACGCCTCCGATGCCAAACCCGGAGAAAAAACGACAGGTTACCACCCAGAACCAGGACGGGGCCAAACCGGTCAGGATAGTGAACAGCCCATAACAGACCGTGGCATATATAAAAGATTTTTTTCTACCCAGCGTATCGCAGAATATTCCCCAGATAACACCGCCTGCCGTCCAGCCGAAAATAAAAATAGCGTTGATGGCTGCACTGATATTTTCTATGCGGTGGGCATCCGCACTGCCTAAGAGGTCTTTGATGGCGACCGGTAAATAGACCGACATCAGGGTGGATACCGTTCCGCCAAACAGGCTGCTAAAAAAACATATAAGGAATAAAGCCCTTTTGGATTTTTGTAAACCCACCGTTTTCCAGGTAGAAATTTCCATCGTTGAATTCATATAGGTTATTTGAAATTTTCTTCTCCCTGTCGCGCCATTTCATTTTTAGGTCTGTCATAACCGTGTGTAACGAGCCTGGAAGCGAGCTTCTGATAGTAGGCAGGATCCTGCGGACAATAGGTCCCCAGTCCATCTACGTACCGGTTATAGAGACAAAAAAGCGCGGCAATCAGTACACTGTCGTGAATTTCACGGTCGCTGGCTCCTGCTTTTTTTGCCCTTGCAATGTGTTCAGGTCGAACGGCTTTCCCGTTTTCCTGCACCTGAGATGCGATCTCAAGCAGGGCTTTCATCTTTTCGGACACGGGTGCATTTTCCAGATCATGGTATACTTTGTCCAACAATTCCGGTGTACCTCCCAGGGCTAGGACGGTGGCTGCATGGGCGTTGGTACAATAACGGCATTGATTTTTGTGGGATACGATGGTAGCCAGCAGCTCCCTTTCCATTTCCGTTAAAGTATTTTCTCCCCGCAGCAAAATTTGCGTGAGTGCCCGGATCGGTGCTGCCGTATCCAACCGGTTTTCAAGCAAACCGGTAATTCCCGGTAACTTATTGTTCAATTGTATGTATGCCATCGTTTATGGATTGTATTGTGTAGTGTTGGGATGAAACTGTTTCCAGGAATGCCAAAATTCCTGATAGGCAGGGAGCATTTCGAGTTTGGAATCTTTTAAGGTTCCCGTGATGCAGTTCCCGTTCAGATCCCATTGGGAATGGGTATTGGAATCGGTCAGCAGTTTTGTTTGGGGATCTACCAGGAAAAAAAGGTCTTTACCCTGAAACCGTCGATTGTATGCATGAAAACTACTTGTATCTTTTTCCAGCACCAGCAAAATGGGCAGGTCTCCGATGCTGTCTTGTATGATACTATGCTGGGTTAAACGGTTCCAGTCATAAGCCTTGGCTCTTCCATCTGCTTTTACACCCACTACCCAGGATTTCATTTTCCAGGAAGCAGAATCTCTTTTTTCCAGATGACTTTTTATGGTCCCTTTGTCAAAATCGGCCAGGTCATCATAGTCTTCCCGGAAATTACTGTCCGGTTGAAGAACAGTCGAGTTGGGATGCAGCCGGAGCCAGGCAGCCAGGCTGTACTGGTGAGATGGAATTTCTTCAAGTTGATGCCCTTTCAGGGGGCCGGCAATGGCAACACCGGTAGCTTGTTGCCACCAACTTTTGGTGGAAGCATCTTCAAACATAGCGTTAAAATGATCCATACCGACCAGGCGGAATGTTTCAAGTTTCCCATCCACCAAAGGCCGATAAACTCGACCGGTCCTGCACACCGTGCAGTAGGTCACCATAACGGGTTCACCACCTACGGTATCCCGTACCTGATGATGATATCCGATAATCTGTATGGGATAGGCTCTGGACTGTCCATGAATGTCAATAGCGATAACCAGTTTACCCGAGTCTACTGCGTTGCCCAATGCTCCAGAAAACGTTTTGATTCCCGGTTGATAAAACATTTTGTCCGCTTGGAATCGGAAATTGAAATAGAAGAAAATAATTCCGTAAAAAACAATCAACAGAGAAAAAAGAATCTTCCACAGGATTTTACCCCGGGTAAACAATTGATAAGCAGGTTTTGCAACCAACAACAATCCAATGATTCGAAGAAGCCACTTATAGCGATCGATAAAAAAAGCGATATCAATCGTATTGGAATGCTGACTGCCCGGGAAAGGCATGATAAAATAAACGCGCAATATTTCTGTGAGAATTAACAGAACTATGCCGATTATGAATAATAATCGAGACATAACCATATTTAACTGAATTAAAAAAGGGGAACCGGTGAATGGAGATCAGGCAATAGACCGGGGCGGTTTTCCCGGATAGGCCTGATAGGGATCGGTGAGACCGATCACCATGAATGCGTGGGTTGGGCGAATTTCCTGTGAACAACGCGTAGATTGTTCATGAGTGGCTTCACAGATATAATCGCTGCTGCTAAAGTTTTTCTGGGAGCCGGAGCGAGATCCTCGGCTATTGTTGCTCAGATCGTTGGCGGCATTGCCATATTCCGTTTTGGCTTTCTTTAAGATTGTTTTATGGGTGTTGGCAACGCAATGCAGTTGTAGTTTGCCCCCCGATATTTTGCGTTCTACGATCCTAAAACTTTCTCCCTGTACATTGATTTCTCCACTGGTCCGTTCAAAGGATGATTGCTCCTGCAGATAGGGATTATTGAGGGGAATCAGTAGCGTAATCAGATCATTTTCCAGGAATTGATTTTTGTCCAGTCGGGCTTCCAGGGTCGCGTCCGACGCTTTTTCAGCATAGTAAAACCATGCGCGGTAACCGATCATATTAAACAGGAGGACCAGCAAAAGAAATATGGACAGGAGCTTTCTCAAAGCAATAGTTGTGGGGTAAATATAGGAATTAATTATTTAGACATCATTTCTTCGGAAATAATTTTATAATTCCCCTTGTTTGTTGGTGTTTTCAAAGACGGATGATTTCTACCCGTTGGAGTTTAGTGGGGTGAAATCAGAAGGCCTGCAGTCTGCAGGAAAACCACGCCAATTTATTTCATTTCTAAATTTACTAACTTTAAATCATCATGAAAATAAGTCCCGCTGCAGGCAAACCTGCTGATCCATCGATGCTCGTCAATGTTCCCCGTTTGATTTCTGCTTATTATGCCCTGCAACCCGATGTTTCCATAGCGGCTCAGAAAGTGGCATTCGGAACATCCGGACACCGGGGTTCTTCCTTTTTGACTTCCTTTAATGAGTGGCATATCCTGGCCATCACCCAAGCCATCTGCCAATATAGAAAACAACAAAAAATTGAAGGACCTCTGTACCTGGGTATCGATACCCACGCACTTTCCGAACCCGCGGCGATTACGACTTTGGAAGTTTTAGCAGCCAACGGCGTAGAGACCATGATAGCAGAGAATGATGAGTATACGCCGACTCCTGCGGTGTCTCACGCTATATTGACCCATAACCGGGGTAGAAAAGAAGGGCTGGCTGATGGCATTGTGATCACCCCTTCACACAACCCGCCGGAAGACGGGGGTTTCAAATACAATGCAACCCACGGTGGACCGGCAGGGACCGATATCACCCAATGGGTGGAGAAAAGGGCCAACGAGATACTTGAAAATAAATTAAAAGAGGTAAAACGGGTTCCCTATGAAAGGGCACTGAAGGCACCGACCACCCACCGGTTTGATTATCTCCACCACTACGTACAGGATCTGGGGAATGTGATCAATATGGATATCATTCGAGATTCCCGGATCAGCATCGGAGCCGATCCCCTCGGCGGAGCCGGTGTTCATTACTGGGGACCGATTGCCGATTTTTACAAATTAAATCTTCAGGTTGTAAACGATATTGTTGATCCGACCTTCCGGTTTATGTCAGTAGACTGGGACGGGAAAATCCGTATGGATCCTTCCTCTTCATATGCCATGCAGCGACTGATCGGTATGAAAGATAAATATGATATTTCCGTGGCCTGTGATACGGATCATGACCGCCACAGCGTCGTCACAAAAACGGAGGGCCTCTTGCCACCCAATCATTACCTGGTCTCTTGCATTTTTTATTTACTGCAGTATCGCCCTGACTGGAAAAAGGATATCGCGATCGGCAAAACGCTGGTCAGCAGCCGGATGATTGACCGGGTGACCAAAAAATTATCTCATCCCTTGTATGAAGTCCCGGTTGGATTTAAGTGGTTCGTGGACGGGCTGATTGAAGGTTCCCTCGGTTTTGTCGGGGAAGAAAGTGCCGGCGCCACTTTCTTGAGAAAAAATGCAGAACCCTGGACCACCGATAAAGACGGCTTTACGCCGGCTTTGCTCGCAGCCGAAATGACAGCGACCTTACACAAAGATCCAGGAGAAATATATAAGTCCTTGGAAGAAGAACTTGGCGTTTCCACCTACGACCGCGTAGAGGCCAAAGCAACACCAGAACAAAAAGCAAAACTGGGAAAACTGAATCCAGATCAGATTACACAAAAGAGCATGGCGGGTGAACCCATCCTGCGTGTATTAACCAAAGCCCCTGGAAACGGTGCCCCCATCGGAGGACTCAAATTAGAAACAGAGAACGGATGGATCGCTGCAAGACCTTCCGGTACGGAAGATATTTATAAAATTTATGCAGAAAGTTTTAAAGGCCGTGACCATTTAAACCGGATGTTGGGGGAAGCGCAGGTGATTGTGGATGCCGCACTCAAATAAAACTCTTAAAAAATGGAAGGCCATTATGCAGAAATTGGATAAAAAAACAATAGTTCTCTTTATCCTCGTTGGTATTTCATCCCATTTACTGTTTGCTCAAGCACCCCAGTATACACCGAAACATTTTGTTACCAGATACGCGCCTGAATTTGTCGCGATCCATACCCAAAAGGATGGAATCGAAAGGACCTACCTGGTAGCCACCCCGGTGATATGGGATGTGGACGACCATTACACTACCTATGTCCAGCATGCGCAAAAAGTCTTGATTTGCATCGAAGGATCGACCGTGCATGGAAAGCGGGAGGGCGTTTTTACCACTTATGTGATGGATAGCCTTCATCATAAAAAGCGGTATAAAATTTATGAGCAGACCTATTCCAAAGACAAACTAAACGGCCCCTGGCGGACTTATTGTTTATCGGGTAACCTACAAGGTTTTGAAACCTATCGGGACGACAGTTTATCGGGCAATGCAAAAACTTTTTGGATCGATGGAGAAACCATCCTGGAAGAACGGGAATACCTGGATGGCAGAAGAAAATTCATAGTAAAACAATACGTGGATGGGAAGTTGACCGAGGAACACAGGTTCGTCAATGGAGTTTCAGAAGGCCTGGCAAAAAGATATTATCCCAGCGGAATCGTCAAGGAAGACGCGCTGTTTAAGAACGGATTGGCCAATGGTCCCAGAAGATATTTTTATCCTTCAGGAAAAATATGGGCCGAACGGGAGGAGAAAGATGGTAAACCCTGGACGGTCATCGGAAATTATTCTGAAGAGGGGATTAAACGGGATCCGGGAACGCTTAAAGAAGGAAATGGAACAATGATTTTATATAAGGAGGATGGAAGTGTGCGGGATATCATCGTTTATAAATCTGGCCTTCCAGTAAATCCGTGACCGGACAACTTCATGGCCTGAACTCGGGTACAAATTGAATCATGAAATATCTCAAAGTTTTATATGTCCAGGTCCTGATCGGAATTGTACTGGGAATTCTTTGCGGATGGAGATTTCCTTCCTTCGCACCTGTTGCCATGAGGATCAGTGAAACTTTTATCAACATGATCCGGATGATCATAGCTCCGGTCATTTTTTGCAGTATCGTAACGGGTATTGCCGGAGCGGGAAACATGAAAAAAGTCGGCCGGCTCGGCGTCAAGGCACTTATTTATTTTGAAGTGGTTTCTTCTCTGGCCCTGGTGATCGGGCTCCTGGTTGCGAACCTGCTAAAACCGGGAGCGGGCGTTGCCCATGGAACCGCCCCCCTGGCTCAGGTCACCGAAATTACCCATCAGGCTGAATCCTTTAACTGGGGAGATTTCCTAACCCACATCGTCCCTCCCAATATCGTGGAGGCCTTTGCAAAAGGAGATATTCTGCAGATTCTATTTTTCAGTGTACTCTTTGCCGTTGCTTTAAAAAAAATGGGGCCTGCCGGAAAAAATATCACGGAAGGACTTAATAAAATCAACCAGGTCATTTTTAATATCCTCAACATGATCATGAGACTGAGTCCGATCGGTGCTTTTGGCGGCATGGCCTATACCATCGGAAAATTTGGATTTGGAAGCTTGTCGGTGCTGGGTAAGTTGATGGGATGTTTTTATCTGACTGGTATTCTTTTCATCTTTATCGTGCTCAATGGAATTTGTCGCTACTACGGCTTTAGCCTGTGGAAATTACTTTTATATATCAAAGAAGAAATTTTAATTGTGCTCGGGGCAAGTAGCAGCGAAGCGGTGTTCCCATCCATCATGCAAAAACTGGAATTAGCGGGTTGCGAGAAAGAAGCGGTCGGGCTGTTGATTCCGACCGGTTACAGTTTTAACCTCGATGGCACGACCATTTACCTGAGTATGAGCGTGATTTTTTTAGCGCAGGTTTTTCATATTGATCTTAGCCTGGAGCAAGAGCTGATTATTATCGGGATTCTGGTGATCACCAGCAAAGGAGCCGCGGGAGTTACGGGCAGCGGATTTGTGGTACTGGCTTCCACGTTAACTGCCATGAAAATAATTCCGATCGAGGGGCTGGCCCTGCTGATCGGCGTAGACCGCTTTATGAGCGAAGGACGTGCACTGATTAATTTTATCGGAAATGCCGTGGCAACGGTGGTGATTTCAAAATCCGAAAACGCCATCAACTGGGAAACCTACCGACGGGTGGTGGAATCCACGGCGTAATGTATTCCAGCCTTTTCCCGGATTCTATCGAGGGTCTCCATCAGCAACAAAGAATCGGCATGGGACATGACAGGACTTTCCGTAAGCCCCTGACGCAGGCAGTCGCCCACATGGCGGGCTTCATACTGATAGCCTCCACCCGGTTCTTTATGAAAGGGGATGAGTTGTTTGCTGTCTTCTCTTCCGGTGAAAAGTTCGATGGTTGCGCTCGGGGCATAAAAACGACTCGTCAGCCGTATCCTGCTTTTGGAACCACAGATATCGGCTTCCGTGGGTTGGTTGGAGGAAAGGGAAGAGAAGAGCTGGGCCATCGCTCCATTATCATATTTGAATAAGATGGCGCACTGTATATCCACACCTTGCGGCGAAGGGGTCATGGAAGCTTCAATCCTGTCGGGTCTTCCTAGAAAAGTAAGGGCGAAAAATACATTGTAGATACCAATATCGAGCAGACTGCCTCCACCCAGTGCGGGATCAAAAAGTCGAGCAGGAACAGGCGGCTGCGGAATAAAGCCAAAATTGATGAGTACATTTCTAATTTCTCCCAGTTCTCCCGCCGACTTCAATTCCAGTACTTTTTGATATTGTGGAAGAAATTTAGACCAGATGGCTTCCATTAGGAAAATCTTATTTTTCCTGGATAATTCCACCATTTCTTTTACCTGATGCCGGTTGATTGCAAAAGCTTTTTCACACAATACCGCTTTTTTATGGTGGAGGCAGAGTAGGGTGTGCTCGTAGTGAAATGCGTGTGGGGTGGCGATATATATTACGTCCACTTCCGGATTTTTAACCAGTTCTTCATAACTGCCATGAACATGCGAACAAGGGAAGTCTCTCGCAAAAGCTTCTGCTGTCTCCCATTGCCTTGCGCCGACGGCCACCAATTTTGCCTGGGATACATAGGCGAGATCGGCTGCAAATTTTCTTGCAATCCTGCCACAGCCTAATATGCCCCATCGGATTGTTTCCATGTCTGTAATTTAATACAAGATAAATAATTCCGATGACCAGCCCCGACAGATCCGTTGGAGAAATGAAATCATTGCCGACGGCGCTTGTATTACTTGGGAACGGGTAAGACCTTGAGCTTTTCCTACCTTTGCGGGCTTTACTGGATTACATGAATAACTGGAAGGACAAAGAAGTTTATAAAACCATTCAGCTGGCAATCCCGATTATTGCGGGAGAATTGGCGCAGATGTCGCTGCACCTGATTGACACGGCTATGGTGGGTGCGATCGGCTATCGTCACTTGGCGGCGGCTTCGCTGGTGATGACGGTAGCCAATATTCCTTTTGTTGTTGGTATCGGCATGACGATCTCCGTATCCCAAATGGTCTCTATGGCCAATGGAAGACGAGACCACCAACTGATTTCCCACTATCTTTTCAACGGATTTTTGCTCTGTACTGTTTTTGCATTGATCATTTCTTCAGGACTGGTTTTCGGTAGAAATATTTTGTTACACCTGGACCAGGATCCGGAAGTTGTAAAATTGGCTATTCCATTCATGACCCTGGTTGGAATATCAGTCATTCCCATGCTGCTTTTTATGACTCTTAAACAGTTTGCTGACGGCCTTGAGTATACGAAAACGGCGATGGTCCTTTCGGTCGCGGCCATTCCTGTCAATATCTTATTGAACTGGATCCTGATTTATGGAAATTGGGGCTTTCCAAGACTGGAACTGATCGGAGCGGGTTATGCCACCCTGATCACCCGATCCCTGATTTTTATCGTCCTGTGTCTG
>Ga0206938_1144_pt2 | contig 16876 bp, 21 predicted proteins | sample Alteio_BWOrgHeat_12_FD_152918 | JGI IMG/M metagenome (GOLD analysis project Ga0206938, IMG submission 152918) | Enriched cells from forest soil in Barre Woods Harvard Forest LTER site, Petersham, Massachusetts, United States -... | ecosystem: Environmental > Terrestrial > Soil > Temperate forest >... | reverse complement strand
AGCGCTGGCAACAAATACTAAAGATCCGGAAAACCTGGCGGCCGTATATTACGCCAGGGCTAATACACAGGCTGACTTGCAACAGTATTGGATCATTGCCGGGCTTACATACACTAACGCGGAGAGTGACATGGAGAAGAATTACAAGCAGGCGCTTGATGACGTGAATAAAGCTATGCAGTTGGAAAATGATGTACCTGACTATTACCAGTTAAGGGCTGATATTGAAACTAAGTTGAAAGAGTATAAAGCAGCCGTTGCCGATTACACTAAGGCCATACAACTGAAACCGGGCGATGATGGAATGCAGTATTATTTATTGCGCGGAATAGCTGAAGATTCATTGCACGACAACACTGCTGCTATAAGTGATTACACACAATTTATAAATGGTGTTCTTAACTCCGATAAGGTGAAGGATTACGGGAAGGAAGAATATGGATATCTATCGCAGGCGTATTTAGGCAAAGCAAACATTGAAGAAAAAGCAGGCGATAAGGCGAAAGTGTTATTTGACAGGAGCAGGGGACTTTATTTTGAGGTGGCAGGGCGTAACAGTTTCAGAAAGATTGAAACGCTTGATTCAGCAATAAGGCTTGACCCAGCTTATGCCGATGCATACTACAGCAGGGCAGACGCAAAGTATAAAGACAAAAAGTATAGTGATGCCGCCACTGATTTTAAAAAAGCCATAGAATTAAAATGCACTGAAAAGCAAGATGCCTATTATCACCTGGGTATTTCATACTGGATATTGTTAAAGAATAAAGAAGCCCTGGATAATGTAAGTAAGGCGATAGAGATAGCCGGTAAAGAAGCGGAAGAGGAAATGTATATTGTAAGGGCTATGATAAAAACGGCATTAAAAGATTATACGGGCGCCCTTGGCGATTGCGAGGTGGCAAATAAAATGGGATATAGCAGTTGGAATGGCGGATGGGCTTTCTGGCAGGAAGGTAATGTATGGTATGCCAGGAAAGATTATAAACACGCCCTTGCTGACTACGACAGCGCTATTGCCAAAGGATATGAATATGCATACAGTTCAAAATCGTACGTGGAATATAAAATGGGCAATAAGGATGAGGCCCTTAATGCAGATGCAAGGGCAATGAATAGTTTTTTCAAGCTACGCCTGGAAATATGCCCGCCATGGTATAATTATGCTGGAATGTAACAAAGACACTGCTGAGGCGGTAAAAGCATATAGTGATGCGGAATACCACGAAGAACAGGGACTTGGTTATTGCGAAGGAATACCATACCTGAAAGGGTTGATTGATATTTACGAAGGAAAGAAATCAGAAGCCTGCAAGGAATTTACCAAAGCAAAAGATATGGACTTTGATGAAGCTGAAGAAGCATTGAAAAAGTATTGCGGGAAGTAATCTTTTATTCCCTTACCAGTCCGTAGTAGTAAATATCAATTAGTTTTCCGTTCCCCATACGGAAATCCTTTCTGAGTGTGCCTTCCCTTTTAAAACCGTTCTTTAGAGCTACCCGCTGGCTGCCTTTATTGCTTTTGGCGGTACGCAGGAAAAGTTTATTCATTTTTAATTCGGAAAAACAATGCCGGATTACTTTAGCCACAGCCTTCGTTGTAATTCCCTTGCCCTCGTAACTCTTGTCAATATAATAACCTAATTCTGCTTTAGGTATTTTCCAATCTATTCTCAGTACGTAAATTAACCCCACTAACTTATTATTCTTTTTGTCGCGTATTAAGAAACAAAAGCTTTCCCTCTTCTTTGCTTGCGTGATTTTCTGTTTAATAAATTGCCCGGTTGAAGGCAGATCCATTATTTCTGAAATAGTACCCGGGGAAATAGCGTACAAGCCTTTTCCTTTCACGCGATACCAGGTCAAAAATAGCGGGTGCATCAGTAATGGCAGGAGGCGATAAGAAGTAATGGCCGAATTTCATTTCCCGCGGAAGATTAATTTTGAACAGTAAATATGGTAATAAAATGTTAGGCTACCTGCTTAAAGGCATAATCATTGGTTTTTCTATTGCTGCTCCCGTTGGGCCAATAGGCGTGCTGTGCATTAAGCGCACGCTTACTGAAGGGCGTTCTGCAGGGTTTGTAACCGGCCTTGGCGCCGCTGCTGCCGATACCATGTATGGCGTTATTGCTGCTTTCGGGTTAACAGCTATTACAGGTTTATTAGTGGCGCAACAAGTATGGATACATTCTATAGGCGGCGCGTTTCTGCTTTATTTAGGAATAAAAATATTGTTGAGCAAACCGGCAGATGAATCTGCAACGGCAGAAAAGAAAAGCTTGTTTGGAAATTTTATCTCTACATTCTTTCTCACCATTACCAATCCCACAACCATACTTTCATTCATGGCAGTATTTGCCGGAATAGGAGTAGGGGCGGGCAATTATACCGATTCTGCCATTGTGGCTGCCGGCGTTTGCCTGGGCTCCTCTGCATGGTGGTTTATACTAAGCGGAGTAATGAGTCTGCTTCGCAGCAGAATAAATAACTCAGCATTGGTGTGGATAAATCGCTGTTCGGGTCTACTAATAATCTCTTTCGGGATTTGGTCAATAGCACAACTACTTAGCCATTCATAATTGTTTAAGCAGATTATTCTTTAATTACTTTCATAAATGTATTTCGGGTATGCAGAATGTAAACGCCTGCGGGTAGTTTGCTTATGTCTACCTGTTTTTCTGCAGCGTCAGTCTGTTCAGTGTAAACTGTTTCGCCTAACAAATTGTAAATTGTGATAAGGCCCAATTCTGCGTTGGAACGAATTGTAATATTGTTTTTGGCCGGGTTCGGATAAACAATAGTCGAAGCCATGTTTCCGTTTGGCTGTTCAATACCCAGTGGCTTGCTGCAGCTTGAGCCTGTGTTACCTTTCAAATTCCGTATATAGTAGAGGTGGTTTGCATTAATGTAAATAACATGCAGCGCGCAACCTGTGTACGCAACAAAGTCCGATCCGCCTGCACCTATGAAATAGGCAGGATCCCACGTTGTACCTCCATCGGCAGAGTGTAAATACCACCCGCCACCATTTCCGCTATATGTTATGTGTATATCCGAGCCATCGCGCACCATATCAGGGTAGAAATACGCATGCGCGGTATCGTTCGATACGTTTGTGCCTGATGACCAGGTTGCGCCCGTGTCGGCAGATTGCGATAAAAGTATCTGGTAATGCCCGCCTTTTGGTATACCTGCAGCCACAACATCAGCATGCGCTCCCGTAGAATATACCATTGTGCTGTAGTCGTAAGCGGAATCAAGTGCAACATCGGGGTCCCATGTTACGCCAAAGTCGGCAGATTCTTTGTAAAAGATCTTGAACTTACCTGTTCTGTTATCGTTCCACGACATGTGTACATGAGCACCTTCCGCATATATGGCTTCATCTTCTGAACGGCCAACGGCAAATGAAAGGCGTGTTGCAGCGCCCCATGTTGCGCCATTATCGGTTGAACGGAGAAAGAATATTTCTGTATTGTATGGTGAAGTAGTAACTATCCGGTCGTTTGCTATATACACTGTTTTTCCTGATACTGAAACAGCAGGCCAATCGGCAGTTGAGTCTATAAAAACAGCCGGCCCCCATGTTTTGCCTCCATCCAGTGAGTGTTTATACCATGAAGCGCGGTGCCCCGTAATGGTATCTATTTCTCTCCATACTACATGCACATTGCGCCCGTTTATAGCAATGGCTGGGTTCAACGCAAATTTATTTACGGTAGAAAGTGCAACTGGGGCGCTCCAGGTACTACCGGTGTCAACAGAATGGCTGTAATAGATAGTTCCTATCTTGTTCTTCTTCGTTTGGTCCGACCATACTACGTGTACAGTGTCTCCGCTTGTGCCTATGCAAGTGCCCATGCTTTCGTTTGTTGTGGCTGAAACAGCGCTTGGGTAAAGGTCAATCGGTGCGCTCCATTGCGCAATGGTAATTACAGGCAGGGCAATGGTAAAAATTGCAAGTGCCAGTGCTTTTTGTAAAAGGTTAGTAGATGTGTGTATCATGGCTGTAGTTTTAAGGGTTATAGGTGGCAGATAATACTGAATGCTACTAAAAGCGTTACTATAATTCCGGTAAAGAGTAATGATAACTTAAGGCTCTTCATATTGGAGGTATAATATTGTTTAATAGTTGCCCTCTATTAGTACCTATACGAATCGAGTTGGGCAAAGGGTGGGTGCAATCACAAAATACTTGCCAAACCTTTTATAGGTAAGCGACAGAAAAGGTTATATCGCCCGTGAATAGCGTGCTGCTGCTGCCGTTATACAAGGTGCAGGTAACCCTGGCATGAATCATTTTAGTTGGCTGCCCGCTGTTGTTATTCTTATAATTGGTAACCGAAACTATTTTAAACATACTGTTAAATGGCTGGCTGTTATTGTAGGTGGTATAAAGATTTCCTGCCGCATCGCGCCATTCTATTTTTACATCGGCCATATTCATAGGGTTGGCTAAGGGGGTAGGAAGATTGGGCGTAAAGTAATTATAACAACTTGTTACAGGTGCTATAGGGAAGTTTCTTCGGGCTACTTCTACCGTGTCAATAGCATCTGTTCGGGTTAATGCTATTTGGTATACGCCCGGCGCGGCATATACATGCTTATACACGGGTGCCGCGGTATCGGCGGTATGGCCATCACCAAAATCCCAATGATACTTAAAAGGCGATAACCCACCAACGGTACTGGCAAGTTTTAGAGTGTCGCCAACCGAACTGGGTGCAAATGATAACTGAACAAGATTCCCTGTTTGCCCGAATACAATTTCATTGGTGATGGATGAAGAGCATGCTGTAGTTGACTGCGTGTTTAATGAAACATAGTATGCCCCAGGGTGCAGGTATACGTGCGGAGGTTTGTGCTGGGTTGATAGATTGTTGTCGCCAAAGTTCCATGCATAGGTCGATGCGGTTCCGTTATATAAAGTGTCGTAAAACTGGATGGAAAACTGCGAAGGCTTTCCGGCAGGTGTAGCAAAAGAGTAGTACCCGGGAGTCAAAGTACTATCTATGTCAGTTGGAGCGGTAGCGTATTTACGATAATCTTTAATGTATATTTTAAGCGAACTCGGGCAGTTAGATGTGCAGGTACTGGGTTTAAGTTCACCCGTATAATCATATATGCCATTTGAATCTAACGTGTAGGAAGTGAACATGTAATAATCATTAACGCCTGCCTGTATATTCGTAGGGCTACCGTTAATGGTTCCGTTAAAATAGAACAGGGGAGCCCCCGAAACGGTAGGGGGAGTGATTTCCTTCTTTTTGCAATATGCCATAAACAGCATTATGCCTATCAGCGCCAGTATTATGCGGAAGTTTTTCATGTTCATTCTTTTAAAGAAGGTCATACGATAACAATACCCGTATTCCCATATCACGTTCAAATTTTTGTGTATTGAAAAATGAATTGTCCTTTAGGTCTATAAGCCCGAAGTAAGCAGCAAGGCTTGCAGAAAACTTGCCTGATATTTTTCTGCCGTACATAGCCATTACAGAAGCATTCAGTGTATTGAACCATTTACTGTAACCGGTTTGGGTAACATCTTTCCTGTTCGAAATTACCGAGCCAACCTGTGTATCAGTAGTCATTGTTCCTGAACTTGTTATAAGGTAGGAAACTGTACCGCCAAATCCAATATGGCTCTTTTCGTTAAGGGTGTACTCTAATTGCAGCGGAACAGTTATATAATGCAGCCATTTGGTGGTTATTGAAGTGTCAGCCGAATTATAACCAAAGTCGTAATTGATGTGCGGTGATGTATATGTACTTGAATTTAAATGGCCAATGCCGTTGTAATATATACCTGTATGCAGGAGCCATGTGGGACTAAGAATGTAGGATAGCCCAAGTCCTGCAACCGGGTCGAAGCCCCTGCCTTCCATGGTTCCGTTATAGCTCCATCCCATGCAGAAGTTTGTTCCTGCTTCTACGGAAACAATAATTTTCTTAGAAGGTGTTCCTGTTTGGGGTTGCTGAACTGTTACACTTGGTTGTGCCGGTTTTGAAGCGGAGTCTTTCTTTTTATTTACGCTGTCTTTCTTTGTTACTGCAACTGTCACAGGTTTGTTTGCAGAATCAACTGGAGCTTTAATTGCCTGTTGTGTAACAGAAGTTTTTGCTGTAGTATCCTGTTTATTTGTTGTTATAGGCTTATTTGTAGTTACCGTGTTTGTCTTTTCCGCTGACTTATTTACTGAATCAGTAATTGCAGCATTCCTTTGTTCTGTTACCTGCTCTTTTGTGGTTGGGGTATTTACTGAAGTTGTTTTATTACCATTTGCAACTTCTGTGCTTGTGTTCTTTGCAACAGTAACAGCCTTTGTGTTTTTCATGCGTAACTGAAGTTGCTTTTTCTCCCTTGGTATTTGTTTCTTTGTTAAAGGATACAGAAGGTTTATAATTATCATTCGCCAGGTGTGCGTTGGCCTTGCTTGTAGTTGATGCAGTTGGCTGATTTACGGTGTTGTCGGTTTTGTTTGCATTCATTACGGCCGGCTGGTTCTGAGTGTTGACGGTTTTATCCGTCACTACTGTAGGGGCAGATGTATTATTTGCAAAAGAATCTGTTGTGACTGTCTTTTGTTCAGGTTGTGGCACATTGTTACCGGCGCCTTCCGCATTTCTGTTTTCAATACCAATTTTAGTATTCAGGCTATCATGTGTTTTTATGTTTTTCTGGTTTGTTTTGTTTAGTAAAAAAGGAAGCATAATAGCAATACCAGCACCAAACCCTATAAAGAAAATAAGGGCCCATCTTCTGCGTTTTTCTTTTCTTCGCGAAGCATCGATGAATTTTTCCGCTTCTTCCCAGTTTTCCTCATCAAAAGGAACTTCTTCGCCGGAAAGCTTAGAGTTAATAATGTGTTTAAGTTCTTCTTCTTCGTTCATACTGCTACTGTTTTACGTAGACAAGGCCAATCTTCTGAATCATTAGCTTAAGCTGGGTCTTCGAAAAATTCAGGTGCCATTTAATTGTGCCAACCGACATTTCCAGCATTTCGCTTATTTCCTTCTGGCTGAAGCCATCAATAACAAACAGGTTAAAAACCTCCCGGCTCCGGGGTGGAAGCTTTGCAATTAAGATGTTTATTGCTGCTACATCTATTCTTGCCAGTGCGCTATTCAATTCTGAATGATCTTGTGTTTCGAAATATTCTTCCACGTATTCTATTCGCGCATGGTGTTTTTTCTTCTTCCTGTATTCGTCTATCAACACGTTTACCATTATTTTTCTTACCCATGCTTTAAAGGGTATTTCGGGGTGGTATTTTTCCAGATTGCTTAATATCCTGTAAAAGCCCACGTTCAGCATCTCTTTTGCTTCTTCCGTTGAACTGCTATAGCGCCGACAGATAAGCAGAAGGTAGCCATACGCCCTTTTATACAGTTCATATTCCGCCCTTCTTTCTCGCTTAATACAAGCAGTTATAAGATCAAGCTCGACGTTTTCGATATTCATCCACGGAAAGATACAAAATAAGTACCCTTACAATTATATTACGAACGCCGAATGGCAAAGGTTGGGTAGGGGCGGCGTTTGCCCGGACTATTCGGCTTGGTGGTTTATACTAAGCGGAGTAATGAGTCTGCTTCGCAGCAGAATAAATAACTCAGCATTGGTGTGGATAAACCGCTGCTCAGGTTTGCTTATAATTTCTTTTGGACGGCGATAGCTTGGGCAATCAGTAATAAAAAATTAAGTATTATGAATTTGGCATTCATAATTCAAAATTCCTGCCCGTTCGTTCAGGCGGGAATAACTCATAATTATTTGATAACCATTCTTCCGCAGCTGATAACTGCGCCATCTTCACTCAACACGCGGTAAATGTAAACACCCATAGCGTTGTCGCCGGGCATGTTAACTGCGCTTCTTGAGGTTCCTCCATCGGGAGAATTTAAAAGTGTATGATATACTTCTACACCCAATATGTTGTACACCTCAAGTGTTGATTTGCCTTCGGTGTTATCTATGTCAACCGAGAAGTTGCCGTTATTAGGATTAGGGTAGAGGCTTGCTGTGCCTGTAACAGTTATGTTGTTTACATCGGTTGCAAGGTTAAGTTCTGCAATATGGCTCATGGCAATAGTGCCTGAGCTATCAAAAGAACCGCCTGCATACAACGTAGAGTTGAATACGGTAAGTGCAAGAACAGTTTTATTGAACCCGCTGCCCACAGATGACCAGTTAGCGCCATCCCAGGCTGCAATGTGACTTGCTGCATTTCCACCCGCTTTGGTAAATTGTCCGCCTACATATAAGCTGCTATTTAATGCAGCCAATGCAGAAACGGTACCATTAGTGCCTGTACCTGCAGCGGTCCACTTGCTGCCATCCCAGGCTGCTATATTGTTTACAGTTATTCCGCCAGCTTTGGCAAAATTACCGCCTACATATAAAGTACTGTTGAATACAGTCATTGAACTTACAAAACCTTTTACACCTGTGCCGACCGTTGCCCAGCCCGATACACCTGTCCACATGGCAATACCGTTAGCTGCTTGTCCGCCTGCGCTGTCGAAGCTGCCGCCCACATAAAGCGCGTTGTTATATACACAAAGCGACTGTACATATCCGTTAGTCCCCACACCGAGCGAAGACCATTTGCTGCCGTCCCACATGGCAATGTAGCTTGCAGGTTTTCCGCCTGCGCTGTCGAAACCGCCACCTACGTAAAGGTCGCCGTTATATACAGCCATTGCATATATAATAAGGTTTGTGCCTTTGCTTACGCCGTTCCATTTAGTGCCGGTCCACTGGCCAATATTGCTCGCAGGTTTACTGCCTGCAACTGTAAAAAAACCACCTGCATACAAGTGGGTGTTATAAGTTGCAAGCGACCAAACGCCAACGTTTGATATGCCTGCACCAACCACTCCCCAGCCGGCACCATCCCAGCCTGCAATACGCGACATATTGATGCCATTTACAGTATCAAACTGCCCGCCTGCATAAAGTTTTCCATTGAAAACAGCCATGGTATTTACCGGGCCGTTAATACCCGTGCCCATCGGAGTCCAGGTTTGTGCTGAAGTGGTTAACATAAGACTTCCGAATAACAGGGTAAAAATCAGTCTTTTAGCGTAATTCGTTCTCATAATCTTTTCTTTATCTATGTTGGTATACGATTTCGCTCAGGCAATAGTTACGAAATATGAGTAATATCATGCCCGATTTCCCTTTGTAAAACGATTTAGGCGTAAATTAATGCAATTAATGTGCTGTTAACCAATAGTTTATACACAGGACAATTTAGCCGTTAAATAAACGGTTTAGAATGGTAATTATTTGATTTTCAGCACATAAAGTTACATCTACAGCACCTCAATTTTCCCTTTTATGATGTAAAGCTGAAGTATGTCCTTTTTGCTTACCGGCGAAGGGGCAAATTTTGGGTTCTCGCTCTTCAAAATAACCTTGTTGTTGTCGGTCGGGTGAGGGGTAAGGTATTTAACCACGCAATAGTCGGGTGTAATAACCACATAGGGTTCGCCATGCATAATAAGGTTTTTGTCCTGTATATGCTTGCAAACCACAATATCGCCGCTACGGTAACGCGGGTACATACTATCACCCGAAACGCGTATGGCCAGCGTGCAGTCAACAAAGTAGGGTATAGAGATGAAGTAAGCGGGATTTATCACATTATCGCCAAACTTCTTGATCATGCCTGCGGTAAGGTATGCATCGTAATATGGTATTTTCTGGGCAATCTTCACCGGGACTACCGATTTGCCGGTTTCATTCTCTATCACCTTGGCCTGCTTTTCTTCTACAAACATAGGCGCCTGGTTAAAGAATATAAAATCTTTGTTGATGTTATAGGTCTCACAGATCTTATGTATCCACTTCAGCGGTATGTTCTGCAGCCCAGCCTTTATACGGCTGAACGATTGCGGGGCATAACTTATTTTATGGGCTATCTGGTACATGCTTATGTCCTTATGCTTCTTTAGGGTTTCAAGGGCTTCCATCAGCCTTTTGGTTTCCTGCGATTGCTTCATAAAAAGATTGGGTTGTTAATAAATATGATAGTAAATAAAATATTAAAATATAAACATAATATTACATTTGTATTCGTGAATTATTACACAAATATAAAACAAATATTTAATACACATAAACATGGATAAAGAAAATGTTGATAAAAAACTGCGCGACCTGGTACGGCACGACCGCGACCTGCAGATTGCCATAGCGCAGGAAGTGAATGTGGCGGTAAACACAGTATACCACTGGGCCGTTTACCACCCCGAAAGACTGGCAAAAAACAGGGCCGCGCTGAGAATAGCGAATCGCTATATGAAACGTAAAGAAACAAGTAAATAATGAAAGTATGTTGTTGAAAGTGCTTGAAATACTTGCAGGAATGATGGTTCTGCCCTTGCTGGCTGAACTTGTCATACTACTAATAAAGAAGAAACTGTAAACAGAAAATTAACGAAACATGACCATAACATTAATAAAAGAAACGCACCCCGAGAACAAGCAGGTGCGCTATTCTATAGAAAGAGACGGAATGTTCATTGATGGCACACTTACCATTAACGAGCATTCAGCAAAGAGGATGTATGAGGCTGCCAGGCGATCGGGTGGCAATACGATCTGGGAAAAAGAAATAGTAGAGGAAATAACTATATAGTAAACAAAATATTTAAATAAGGATTAGAAATGAAATACGAAATTTTATTGAGAAAGGACGAAGGTATATGCAAGGTAACCGATTTTGAGTGCAGGGCGGAAGAATCGCCTATACAACTGGCGCTGTACCTGTTCAGGCATTATCCGGTAAGGTTTTACGATGACAAGCTTAGTGAAGATGGAGATACCGAACGGATATTGAAAGATACGCGAACAGGTTACATAGTATGGCGCCAGGGCGATATGGAGTGCAAAATGAAGGAAGGATACTTCTATCTGCAGAAGTGCAAAGAAGAGAAAGATAGCGAGATGCACTGGTGGGAAAAGGCCCTGCCAAAGTCAAAGAAGATAGTCATTGAAGCAGATATTCAGAACTCCTACAAAAAAGGATTTAACGAAGGGTACAATAAAGGGATAGAGGAAGGAAAGGAAGAAGGATATCGCAAAGGTGTGCTTGATGCAGCTCTGTGTAACCACTTAAACTAAAGAACATGAAACACTTAATAGTAATTTTTGCATTGCTCACGCTGCAATGCCAGGGAGCGCATCTGCTCACCAAACAGGAAGAACAACAGTATTTAAGCAACCTCGATACAATTGTGGTTGATCACATTGGTATAGACCGCATAGTGTTCAATACCGACACCGTTTACCTGAAAATAATGCAGCCGGAAGCACTTGTGCATGAAACATCGGCAGAACAACGCTGGGTGGACAGGCATCCCATACTTTTCACCTTGCTTATTGCAATACTCACAGTACTTACAGAGGTAGAATTATTTAAACTGGTTTTAAAGAAGTAACATGGGAAAGCGAAATTCATTCCGGTTTTACGCTGCTGCTTTCCTTGAAGAGGTGGGCCTGCTGAATTGGGAGGAGAGGGGAAATACATAACCCTGCTCTGCCAATTGCAACTGCACGGTAAAATGCATTCAACTGTAATAAATGCCCTGGTGCCCGATGTGCCGGCATCTATCGCCGGCAGGTTTATGGTTGACGAAGCCGGTTATTGGAAAACCAAACAGGAAGATAAAAGCGAACACGATGAAATACCACAACCTGAATTATTTGTAGAAGCTATACCGCTTCCTGCATTTATACCGCCGGCGCTTGAAGAGGTAAGAATATGCTTTATGCACCGCGGCCTTGCAGAACGTGAGGCGAGATTTGAAGCCGAAAGATTCCTTTCATATTACTCACGAAAGGATTGGCATACTGTGCAGGGGATGCAGATAACCGACTGGCGCGCCGCAGTAACTACATGGTTGCAACACAAAAGAGAAATTTTTCATTACAAACCACATAAAACACTAACAGAACAATGGCTGGAATAACACAGGTAATTAAAGCGGGCTGGCTAACGGGCCAGCAGAACTTTCGCAGATGGTTCAGTTCAACCGATATGGATATGCTGAACAACACCGGCGGAAAGAAAATTTACGATTGTACGGATACCGAGTTGAAGAAGATGCTCGCCTATTGCTGCCTTATGGTGGGCATTGATAAACCACCGGGCGAGGACAAGAAAATGGTACTGGTTTCTTTTTTACGCAAATACCATGGGCCACTTACAAGCAGGCAGGTTATACAGGCGTTCGAACTGGTTGCATCGGGCGAATTGGGTAGTGATATACAGGAGCACTACAACATTATTTCGCCCATGTACATAAGCAATGTTATACGAGCCTATTTGCAAAAACTGAGCGGCATTAAAAGCAGGTACGAAGTTAAGCGCCGCCATACCCAGTTACAACAAAGCAGCCCTGAAGCTTACTACAAGAGGCTCGTTAAGGTTGTTGAGGAGTATAATGTTATACCTGCTTTATGGGCATGGGATGAAGTGCATGAGTATTTACTACAACAGGATGTACCTATACAGGCAGGTGCATCATCTGAAGAAAAGAAACAACAAGTAATTGATTATATAAAAGCAACATACCCGAAAGCAATGTTTCAGGTATTAAACAAATAAAAATATGGCCCACTATTCCCTCTCCTCATAGGAGAGGGTTAGGGTGAGGTCGGAAGTATTAAGGTGGGGAAATACGAATTGACTAACGTGAAAATTATGAAAAAACATGTGGAACGACACAGAAGATTATTTACAATGGCTATATGATGCCCGTGAACATTTAAGGAATTCAAAGTTTGTGTACGATAAGAAGCGCAGACGTATATTTTATAACAAGCAATATTGGTTATACCGTTTCCAGTTGGAAATAAAGCGAATTGAGGATAAGGTGTTGCTTGAACGCAGGTTGAAGACAGTAGATTGCGAGGCAGCGGCGTGAAGGTCACCAATACTCATAACGCCACCGGCCTCTGAAGTATACCCTATAGTGTATTGTTTGGTTAAAACGTACCCTCACTGGCTTCCCATTCATTGTTCCGGGTTTCCACTTAGGCATTCGAGCCATAACGGCAGCTGAGGCATCGTTTAATCCATAAGCTTTTGGTGGGGCTCCCTGTATAACTTGCACCAGGTTTACGGTACCGTTTTTCTCATTTACAAATGCCACGGTAACATGACCGGTTGCGGCCTCCATCATTTCTTTTTTTGGCTTGTGAGTACTGTCACTAATGTATTTATCGATGGTAAAGTTGCCCGCAAAAACCGGCATATTATCTACGGATGTATAAATGCTGTCATGATCACTAATGCCGTAGGCAACATAAGTAGAGTCAGGTATCCTGTAATACATTCCCGGAATTGAAGAAAAAGGGATTGGCAATACAAAATGTATTTTGACATTTTTCCCATTGTGTACAGCCGGCTCCCACTTAGGCATAGTAAAAATGACGCGGGCTGCCTCCTGGTTAATTTCAGGTGATTCTTCAATACCTTGCTGAATTCTTACGTTTCCGACTGAGCCGTCTTTATTTATAACAAATGAAACCAGTACAACGCCCCCAATATTGTTAATGAAGGCTTCGCGTGGGTAGTTTAAATGCTCAACCACGTAGTCAAACACATTACCTTGTTTAAATACGGGCATTTTTTCAACTGAACTGAACACAGTATCCCCATCTTTTGTTAAATATTCCGGCACAGCTTTAGGAGGGGCTTCCTTTAAAAAATGTACCGGTATAATGCTCGATACATTCACTGCTTGACCACCCTGCATGCCGGGCGACCATTTGGGCATACGCTTCACGTAGCTTAATGCCAGTGAGTCGAGAAACCTGTTCCTTGAACTGTTAATTATTGCTACGCTTGCAATTGTGCCGTTCGTTGTAACTACAAATTTTACAAATACCGTTGCTTGTTTATCAAGGGTATCCTGGTACGGAATAAAGTGGAGCAGGTATTTGTTCAGTGAATCTTTACCACCCGGAAATTGGGGCATTTGCTCAACTGCTGTATATACTTTACCGGTGTCAACTTGCGTATAAGCAATTGATACAAACAAAACAAACAGTAGTGAAAGCCTTAATTTCATTGAGTGGTGTTTGCCTGCAAAAATACTAAAGAAGTTTTATTTCACTACCGTCATCTTATTCGTTACTCTGTAATTATCCGTTTGAATGGAGTAGAAGTAAAGCCCGGCCTGTAGTTGCAGGCTAAGGTTAACCAAATGCCTGCCCGGGCTTTGCTGTCCAAGCTCTTTTACATAAACTGTTTGTCCCGCTATATCGGTAACGGTTAGCATAACGTGGTTCATGGCTTCAGTGCAATTAAATGCAATTGTAGTTTGATACGTAAATGGGTTAGGATAATTACTTACAGATAACTGCCCTTCATGTATTTCATTTATTCCAACCGGGTGGTTTGAGTATTTATATACGGTATTGCCGCTGGCATACATAAGCGTATCGCCAAAACGGCGGAAGCGGTTTATATCAAACGCGGTAATAAATGAATTCTGGTAGGGTGGGCACAACACACCAAAGGTGCTATCTACTTTCCAACTCTTACCTCCATTGGTAGTTTTATAAGTAGGTTTGGTTAAATCACCTCCAAGCCACCCGACAGTATCGTTTATAAACCCAATCCCTTCTTCATCATAATTCAGCATAAAGGGGTGCTCTGTCCATGTTTTTCCTCCATCAGTTGTAGTAACAAAATATGTTTTGTATCCCGCGAGTGCTCCTATATATTCAATAGTAGGATAGCCCGTATCGCGGCTGGGGAAAACTATTTTCCATACAATCTCGCTGTCGTTGCGGGTGCCCTGGTATACAGTACTCCATGTACTGCCACCGTTAACTGTGTAGAGTATAACGCCATTATTTCCATTGCAACCTGTAATAAAGCCCGTATCTTTAGTAAAGAATTTTCCATCTACTAATCCTGTAGCATACCCGCTCATGCTTTGTGTTTTCCATTTGTTGCCTTTATCGGTGGTCCACGCCAGCACAGCAGGGCCGTAATAACGTCCATACGCATATATTACAGAATCAGTAACAACCGATATTCCACAAATCCCTTTAGGTACAGGGTTATTAAATGAAACTGGTATTATTGTTCTTCCGCCATCATGGGTTTCGAATAGTGGTGTTTTATCGGGAGTAACGGTAGAGTCGGCAAGGTTACCAATCCAGCCATTAAGTGAATCGGCAAACCCAACCGAGCGAAAGAAAGTCTTTGCAGTATCGTGCCTGAGTTGCCATGTATTTCCACCATCGCGTGTTTCCCAAATCTGTCCGTTTTTGTTGGGGGTAAGATAGTCGTAGTAAGGACTAATAGCCCAACCCATATTCGGGTTCAGAAAGTAAAAGTCATCTAACCGCCAGCTTTTAGGTGCATTAGGCAAGGCTTGCCAGTTGTATTGGGAAAAACAAGAGTAAGAAATAACAGTGAATAGTGAAAAGTGAAAAATGAATAGTGATATTCGTAATGTTGTTCTTTTCATAAATAGGATGAATAGGTACTGGCAATATAGGAAATTACTATGTTAACCGAAAACGTACTAGCTTTGTATAATTATAACCAAACCAAACAACTCTATGAAAACGTTAAAAGTTGCACTACTCGGTTTATTGTTTGCAGGCTTAACTGCAGGTGTTTCTGCACAAGACAAAAAAGGCACTGATAAGAAAGCCGACAAGGGAACCAAAACCCAAACCACAACCAAAAAGCAAGACGCACCTAACAAGGATAACAAAGGCACCCACCTGAAGAAGGATGGCACACCTGATATGCGTTACAAGGAAAACAAGCAAGCTACAGGTAAAGACAGCAAAGGCAGCGACACTAAAAAGAGCGGTGGCACCAAGAAGGGTGGTGACAAAAAAGCGGCTGACAAGAAATAATTAATTGCTACCGGTTAACAGTAAAAGTCCACCTCAGGTGGACTTTTTTCGTTTAGCAGGGGGTGAGGGGGACGTTTTCTTTTTCGCAGACTTAAATGACAGAAGCCACTTTACAGCATCAGCCTTAGTGGAAAATACTTTCATAGGCGGGGCTCCTTCTTTTACTATAAAATTGATAAGTATTTTTTCATTCATATTCGCTGAAACCACTGCTGTGGCAATGCGGTGTTTGCTGCTGATCTTGGCAAGATAACGGGTGGCATCGGAAGTAATGGTATATACGGGCTGGGCATTGACCAGCAGCAGAATTTTGTCGCCATTATTCAATTTACGCGAAAATGTATCGAGCTTTTGCAACTCTGCGGCGTCGATATGTGAATCGGGCAGCACCATCCGATGTGTTATACCATATTTATCAATGAACACTTCATGCTTTCGGGTATAAAACCTGTTTGCTGTTGCAGGTTGTTTTGTTTTTTTAGTTGTTACAGTCTTTTTCTTTTCATTGTTCTGTTTAATGTCAAGCAGCCACTTTAATGCTTCAGCTTCCTTTGTGAATAACCGCATAGGGCTCTTTATTTCAAGCGCTTTTTCAAAATGAGTCACAGTGTTCTGTACAACTGGCTTTGTACTTACTACTGCCGTAGCAAACGACAGTTCATCCAGTATTTCTTCTTTTAAAAAACGCTTGGCTTCATCGGTAAGTGCGCCATAGGTTTCTGTAATTACAAGGTGATACATTTTCTTTTCACCACCATTCAGTTCAATTGCTATTTCGAGCCCCTTTTTCAGGTCGGGCTTATCAATGCGGGCGCTTTCAGATATCTGCCATCGAATAACGTTTTTCGCTATTCTGCCTATTTCGTAAACCTCGGTATAGCTTTTTTTTACCACGCAGATACAGTTAACTTAAAGTCACGTTTATTTTTTCTTACCGGGCAATCTTTTTGCCTTGTTAGTTGAATGTTTTTT
>Ga0206938_1151_pt1 | contig 17091 bp, 13 predicted proteins | sample Alteio_BWOrgHeat_12_FD_152918 | JGI IMG/M metagenome (GOLD analysis project Ga0206938, IMG submission 152918) | Enriched cells from forest soil in Barre Woods Harvard Forest LTER site, Petersham, Massachusetts, United States -... | ecosystem: Environmental > Terrestrial > Soil > Temperate forest >... | reverse complement strand
AACGGGCTTACTCACCCGTCCAAAAACAATATGTTTCCGTCGTCACCGGCGATCCGCGTGCCTTTATTGTCATGCGAAATTTCGACAATCAAACCATCTGGAAGAATTCGGCGGCCCGTTTATATCATATTGGTGACGAAGTGTTGGGGTTGGAATGGTTTACCAAACTGGGGACGATCGGAGGCGAAGTAATAGAGGGCATTCAACGATCCGTGGCCATAGCGGAAGAAAAATACAAGGGTCTGGTCATCGCCAATGAAAGCAGCAATTTTTCTGCGGGCGCCAATATCGGGATGATTTTTATGTTGGCCGTGGATCAGGAATTTGAAGAACTGGATATGGCCATACGGCTCTTTCAAAATACCATGATGCGTGTTCGGTATTCAGCGGTTCCTGTAGTGGTTGCCCCTCAGGGGCTTACCCTGGGCGGCGCTTGTGAGTTGAGCCTGCATGCGGACAAAGTAATACCCGCTGCAGAATCCTATATCGGATTGGTTGAGATCGGGGTGGGTCTGATACCAGGCGGTGGAGGAACCAAGGAATTCACGCTGCGGGCCTGCGATGAATTGCACGCCGATGAACCGGAAACCATTACGTTGAAAAACCGCTTTTTTACCATCGCTACGGCCAAGGTTTCTACTTCCGCCCAGGAGGCATTCGATCTGGGTATCTTGAAAAAAAGCAGGGACTTTATCTCGATGAATCCTGACCGGCGGATTGCCGATGCCAAAAACGCCGTCATCGAATTGTTCGAGAACGGATATACCGAACCCGTTCCAAGAACCGATGTGAAAGTGCTGGGCCGGTCTGCTCTGGGCGCGTTGTATGCCGGTATCCACGGCATGTGGAGAGGAAACTATGCTACCGAACACGATGTCCTGGTCGCCCGAAAACTTGCCTATGTCATGTGCGGGGGGGATTTGAGTGAACCCAGTCAGGTAAGCGAGCAATACCTGCTGGATCTGGAGCGACAAGCTTTTCTTTCTCTATGCGGCGAAAAGAAAACACTGGAAAGATTACAAAGCGTCATCAAATCCGGGAAACCGGTTAGAAATTAAATTGTATATGAAAAGAATTTTATCAGCTGTGGCAGGTGTTGGATTTTTATTTTTATCCGGGTGCCATGGCAACGGAAACGAGAGCACCGTTCCCGCTAAGGTAGACACTGCTTACGACATCATTGGTAAGGTATCAGGACTGGACAGCGGCCTCGTTTACATCGTCAACAGACAGCTGGATAAAAAAGATTCGGCGGTTTTGGATCATGGGTATTTTAAATTCCATGGCAAAGCAGACAGCGCTGAATTTTGTGTGCTCATGGTGAACAATCATTCAAAGGTTTTTTTCCTGGAAAACGGAAAAATTTCCATGCTGGTTAAAAAAGATTCCGTTCGAAACGCGCTGATCGCCGGCACGAAAACGCAGGATGAATTGAATTATTTCGAAGATCAGCTCAGCAAACCGCTGAATGATAAAATGACGGTGCTCGACAAAGCCTATGACTCAGCGAGCAGCACCAAAAATGCCAAAGCCGTGGACAGCTTGGATAAACTTTACAATAATCTGGATGCCGAGCAAAAACTGCTGGTAACTGATTTTGCCAAATCCCATCCGGGTTCCATCGTTTCGGCCTTTGAAATATATTCCAACTTCTCTTACAATCCCCGAGTCAGCCAGCTGGACAGCTTGTATAAAATGCTCGATTCAAATATCCAGGCTTCCTACTTTGGAAGAGAAATTCAGAATACGCTGGAGAAGGAAAAATTAACCGCCGTTGGAAATCCGGCGCCAGCATTTACCCTCGATGATGTAAATGGCAAACCGGTAGCGCTTTCCTATTCCAAAGGAAAATATACCCTGGTGGATTTCTGGGCGAGTTGGTGCGGGCCCTGCCGACAGGAAAACCCGAATGTTGTAAAGGCCTATCACCGCTTTCACGAAAAGGGTTTTGATATTTTTGGTGTGTCCCTGGATACCGATAAATCCAAATGGGTTGCTGCCATCAAAAAAGACGGGTTGAATTGGACCCAGGTTTCCGACCTGCTGGGATGGAAAGCCAGTGTCGTTTCCTTGTATGGAATCAAGGGTATACCCATGAACTATCTGCTGGATAAAAACGGGATCATTGTTGCCAAAGGTTTACGCGGGGAGGACCTGGATAAAAAGCTGCAGGAAATACTTCCATGAAATTAAAACCGGCGTGCGCAAAGGAAGTCAGGGGATAATTTTTCGTTTGCTGATCCCGCTTTTTTCCACAATCGCCCCTGCCAGGATTTTTTACTGGTACTGCCCAGGGGTGGTACAGACCACCCCCTACCCCTTTATGACCGTTGCCTGGTTTTTTTAAGGGGATGACAGGGATCTGACCTGGGGCCTACCAAAGTTTTTCAATCAACCCGCTAATAATGGATGTCCGGCCCGATATTGGCGAGGGGATAACCAACACAAACTAGCTGGAAGAATGGGTGAGGCAGAATGGATAAAAAATGATCTGAAAATCCGGGTTTACTCGAATTTTTATTTTTATGGAGAAGCGGCAAGCCCTGATTTGGCTGAAGCCGTCGCCGCCGATATTTCCCAGCACTGGAATGAACCTTCAGGGATGGCTTTTATGAAGAACGGCTCTTTCCAGGTTGAATTTGTCATCCGGGGATTCTGTGAAAAACAAATGCCTCCGGAAAATGTCTGGTTTAATACCAATCCCCGGAATAATTATTTCCGGATAGAAGAGATTTCACCCCTGCATGTTTCCTTTGTCGATGGGATCAATTGCAACACCGGTTTTTTCAAACTGGATAATCTTCTGCACAATTCCACCACCGCTGCCCACGAATATGGCCATACACTCGGTCTGGTACATCCTGAAAATCTGGATATCCGGGGAATGGGACAGCCCGGCATCATGTACCCCCGGGGAACCATATGCGATCCTGTTTTTCAATACGATCCTGCGGCTGAACCCCTGAAGGCGGGGGGTACGCTCAATCCTTATACCCGAAAAGTTTTACAGTCCGATATCGACCAGCTCTGTCTGCACAAATTGTCGTGGAATCTAAAAGGATTTGCCGTTCTTGGAGATTTTTCCAGCATTTATCACGGCCATGAACAAATCCCATCATAATCTTTTATTGGCCCATTTATTTGGTAATTTAGCCACCCATCTATGGCTTCGATTCTTTCCCTTCAAAATATCAGTAAGTCCTATGGTCGGATTGATGCGCTAAAGGCCGTTAGTTTTGAAGTTCCCGCCGGATCCGTTTTTGGAATTCTCGGACCCAACGGAAGTGGCAAAACCACCCTGCTCGGCGTGGTGATGAATGTGCTACGGCCCAATGCCGGAAAATTCGATTGGTTCGGCCAGCAGCCCGGAGAAAAACTAAGAAGGGATATCGGCACCCTGCTGGAGACCCCCAATTTCTACCACTACCTCTCTGCAAAACGCAATCTGGAAATCACCGCGTCCATAAAACACAAACCCTGGGATGACATCGACCGGGTTTTGAAAATTGTCCGACTTTATGAAAGAAGGGATTCCAAGTTTCAAACCTTTTCCTTGGGGATGAAACAAAGACTGGCGATTGCTTCCTGTCTGTTGGGCGATCCTTCCGTCCTGGTATTTGATGAGCCGACCAATGGACTGGATCCTGCAGGTATTGCTGAGATCCGGCAGCTGATCACGGATCTGGCCAGAAACGGCAAAACGATTATACTAGCCAGTCATCTGCTGGCTGAAGTGGAAAAAGTATGCACTCATGTAGCAATCCTGCAACGGGGCGTGCTGATTAGATCCGGAGAAGTGAAGTCCGTATTGAGCCAGGAAGAATGGCTGGAAATCGGATCTGCCGACCTCACCCTACTGCAGGAAATAGCCGGCCGGCTGCCCGGAGTGAAATCAATCCTGGTTTCTGAAAATCATTTGCAACTCTATTTTGATTCCTCTCCCCCCGATGCAGGCTGGATGAATCGCCACTGTTTTGAACAAGGTGTCGCACTGAATTTCCTTGCGCTGCGCAAAAAGAGCCTGGAATCTGCTTTTATTGAGCTCACTGATAATGTAAGTAATTAATCATGGTTGAATTTCTCCATACACTCCGGGTCGAATGGTTGAAAGTAAAACACTACAGAACCTTCTGGATTCTGCTGGCGGTGGTGGTCGTTTGTATACCGGCGTTTAACTATGTGATCTATGATTTTACTGACAACAGCTTTCCGAAAATAAACGGAAAAAGTCTGTTGGGAACCCCCTTCGCCTTTCCCAATGTCTGGAGCACCGTCCCCTATAATGCAGGGATCTTGGTATTTATGCCCGTGATCCTGATCATCACCCTGTTTACCAATGAATATTCTTTTAGGACACACCGTCAAAACATCATCGATGGCTGGAGCCGGTCACGGTTTATTCATATCAAACTGCTGGAAGTTTTGCTCTTGACTCTTTTCGTGACCCTTGTAGTCGTGCTGACCTGTCTGTATTTTGGATTCCTGACACGCAAGGAGGCTCCTTCAAAAACCAGTTGGGAACAGTTCCGGTTTATCCTTTTTTATTTTGTGGAAATGCTTGATTATTCTTTGATCGCTGTAGTCTTCGCAATGCTCATCCGGCGAGCCGGCCTGGCCATGGGTATTTTTTTTCTTTACATGATCGGAGAACAGTTCGTGGTTTCCCTGTCGAGAAACAAATACAAGGCAACCTGGGTTAACTACTTGCCCGAGGAAGTCTCCGACCGGTTGATACCCCAGCCTTTCGCACGTAAACTGATATCACCTGAAAACACGGCGTACTGGGAAAACCATGTAAATGGTTATTTTTTGGTAAGTATAGGGTATATTCTGATTTTTATATTTTTGATTAGCTGGAGATTTCGAAAATCGGATCTCTGACCAATCGAGTCATCAAATATTTCAGTCAATTAAATATCAATTAATGAAAAAATTAATTCCTTCACTGACCTTGCTATTGATTGCCTTGTGCGCAAATGCACAGCCCAGACTTCCGGAACATTATTTCTGGGAAAAGCTTCCCAATGGACTGCAGATCGTCGTAATAGAAAATGACAAGGTTCCCTTGGCGAAAATAGAAATCGCTGTAAAGAACGGCGCCTTTACCGAAGATTCCAATTACAACGGTCTCTCCCATCTCTTTGAACATATGTTCTTCAAAGCGAACAAGGACTATGCCGACCAGGAGAAATTTCTAAAGCGTACACAGGAACTGGGCGCTGTATGGAACGGAACAACGGGTACCGAACGGGTAAACTACTTTTTTACATTCTCTAAAGACAGCCTGAAGGCCGGTTTGGAATTCATGAATGCTGCGATCCGCTTCCCAATTTACAAACCCGAAGACATGCAAAAGGAACGACCGGTGGTGGATGGGGAATTCCAGAGAGGAGAAAGCAATCCAGGTTTTCTTCTGTATCGGGAGGTTCAGAAAAAAGTATGGGGAGAATTGGTTACCCGAAAAAACCCCATCGGTATTCATGAAATCATCAATACAGCCACTCCTGAAAAAATGATGATTATCAAAAACAAATACTATTTCCCCAACAATTCCCTCTTGGTGATCTCCGGTGATGTCAAACACGAAGAGGCTTTTGCCAAAGCCGAAGCCATATTTGGAAGTTGGGAAAGCAGTGGGTCTGACCCGATCACGAAATATCCCATCCCGGAATTTAAACCGATCGCAGCTACCCAGTATTTTGTTATGGAATCTACTCTAGCCCAGACTCCAACAGAATTTTTCTTCTGGCAGGGACCCGATACCCGGACCGATTCAGCAGGGACCGTGGCGGCCGAGGTCTTTTTTACCATTCTGGGCATGAATTCTTCCAAGTGGCAACAGGCGCTGGTGGATAAGGCACTGGCTGCAAGCGCAAGCGCACAATATCAGCTATCCAGATATGTGGGTCCGGTATCCGTGACACTCCTGCCAAATCCCGACAAAATAAAGGCATGCAATGATGAAGCCTTGAACCAGATTAAACAATGGGGTAATGATGATTATTTCACGGATGAACAACTCAGGGATGCAAAAGCCACCATTCGGCGCAATGCCATCCGTCAAAGAGAAAGACCTTCCGATCAGACCAGTATCCTGACCTATTACTGGACCAGCGCCAGCCTGGATTATATGACCGATATGGTAAAGAATTGCGAGAAGGTATCCCGGGATGACATTAAAAAATTCATCAATCAGTACATTTCAGGTAAACCTTATGTCGCTGGCATGGTGATCAATCCGGAAATGAATAAGAAAACTAATGCTTCCGACAATTTCAAACCATCTACTTATTAAAAAAAATCAATCATGCGTATTCAATATTTGATCAAAATTGTTTCCCGCCTGCTGCTCCTGACCTTTATCAGCCTACCGGCATGGTCGCAGAACAAGCCAGCCTACGAAATGACGGTGAATGGGGTGAAGGTAATTGTTCAGCCCAGCGGCAATGAAATTGTGCAGGTGTTGACAGTTATTAAAGGTGGCGTTCAGAATTTTTCGGCTGATCAGGCAGGCATTGAGGACCTCGCCATGACGGCGCTCCTGGAATGCGGGACAAAAAATGATTCCAAAAACAGCTTTAAAGATAAGTTGGATAAAGTCAGTGCCTATATTGGCGAGGACGCCGGTCTGGATTTTTCCAAAATCAGCCTGAACTGTATTAAAAGCGACTTGGATGTCGTTTGGCCCCTCTATGTAGATTGTATAACAGTTCCGGCTTTTGACAGTATTGAATTTGACCGGATGAAACGCAATGACATCAGCATTGTCACCAATGAGTCTTCTGCCCCCGATTATGCGATCAAAACCATGGCATTGGAAACGGCGTTCAAAGGAAAGGACTATGCCAAATCAGAGCTGGGTACCGAAAAGACTTTGGGAAAAATGGGTGTTGCTGAAACAAGGAATTATTACAAATCCATCTTGACCCGTTCGCGCCTGCTGATCATAGTAGTGGCTGAACTGGACAAAGATCAGGTGGAGAAAATGGTAAAAATGCTCACCGATCCCATTCCCGCAGGAAGTCCGGTAAAACTAAACCGGTATAACTACGTACCTGCCAAAAATACCTTTGCTGATCAGAATAAAGCTGTTGCGACCAACTATATATTGGGCATAACCAGCGGCCCGCAGCCAGGAAGCGATGACTACAATGCTTATATTATCGCCATGCGCATTTATGCCATGAAAAATTTCGTTGAGATCAGAACCAACAATGGCCTGTCCTATGCGCCCAGTGCCCGTTTCGTGACCGGCCTTTCCCCTTATACTCAAATCTCTGTTACCACCAAATACCCCGATAAGTTTATAGAAGTCAACAATAAATTGTTGGATAAAACGCATGCCCAGGGCTTTGCAGAAGAAGATGTAAAAAACGCGAAGACCGGATTTGTCACTTCTTACTATTCGACGATGGAGACCAATTCAGCACAGGCGGATGCCCTGGCATTGAACGAGATTTTATTCAATGACTGGCACCGGGCAATCCGGGTGAATGAGGAGTTGAAAAAAGTCAAACCGGAGGAAGTCAACAAGTCCTTTAATAGATACGTAAAGGATTTTACCTGGGTTTACCAGGGGGACACCAGCAAGGTCAATCCTGCTTTGTATACCGCGATGCCTTCTGATACCAAATTGCCTGAAAGCAAAGTGACGAACGGAACCAACAAGTAAACGGAACCCTAGATCAGTTCCCGGAAAGCAGCTTCAATCGTGGGGTAAATAAACTGAAAGCCCTGATGTTTTATTTTGTTGGAACTGATATAGCTGCTTTTCAGTACCTCTTCTCTTCTTTCTCCGAGCATGAAACGGAGTACGAAGTCAGGGACGGGAATGGGCAGGTAGAAACTGCCCTTCATTTTCTTGGCCAGCTCGATGGTAAAAGTTCTGTTGTTCACCGGATGGGGTGCAACGGCATTGTAAATACCGTTCCAGTTGGGGTTGAGCATGGATTCCATATACAATCGGCATAGATCTTCTATGTGAATCCAGCTGATCATTTGTTTGCCGTTGCCTAAAATACCCGCGATTCCGTAACGTACGGGTTTTGCAAGGGCGGGAAATGCGCCTCCATCCTTACTCAAAACGATTCCGGTGCGCAGAATGACCAGTTTTTTTCCCAGTCCGGTCACTGGCTGAATGGAATTTTCCCATGCACGGCAGGTTTCACCCAGGAATCCGGAATCCGCCGGATCGGTTTCAACAGCGGGTGCACCCTGGTTTTGTTTGTACCAGCCAATGGCCGAAGCGCTGACAACAGAAACAATTTCGTTGGGAATATTTTCTAGGGCTTTGACCAGCAGGGCGCTGCTTTTTGTACGACTCTCCAGAATTTCTTTTTTGCGCTTCTCGGTCCAGGGTTTGTCTGCTACGCCCGCCCCAGCCAGATGAATGATATATTTCGCTTTTCTGAACACCGCTTCATTGACGGATTGCTCGTCGATATTCCAGGCTGCATAACTAATACTGGGCGAAGCACTCCGGTGCGATTGGGGATTTCGAGTGAGGACAACGACTTCTTTGCCCTGGGATGCCAGGTAGTTTGACAGCGCCGTGCCGATCAGACCCGTGCCACCCGTTATGATCACTGTATCCATAGATGCCTTTCAAAAGATAAAAATCCCCCTCCCGGAGAAACCAGGAAGGGGGAAAACAACTAAAAACAAAGGAAGTAAGCAGTTAGTCAGGTTTTTTCCCATCCAGAAAACTATTGATGGTACTAATTTCACCCGGACTGTTTTTATCGGACTTGACTTCATACTGACTGTAAAAGCTTTCCACACTGGTCACGGTATTGTACAACTCCAGATTCCGGCGGATGTAAGCCGGCACAGTTTCAAACTCATTGTTGGGATCCGCAGCATTCATATTGAACGACAAGTTGCGCAATTTGTTGATCCTTTCTGCTGCTCTGCGTCTCAGACCTTCTGCTTCGTCCTGCACGGCAGGCTCCTCTGCAGGCTGATCCGCTAAAGATACCGTATGTGTTTGATGGGCCCGAGGCTCATCCGCCGCTGGAATTTCATCTTTAAATACGAGCTGCATATCGGCCGAAGGTTGGTCTTCCTTCATCGCATTTTTTGCAGCACTTATAATCAATTGTTCTTCTGCAGGCACTTGGCGAACCGGAAATTCGGGGACGGTTGATTCTTCGTCATAAATATTGGAAGGTCTTGTCAAGTAACCACCCGAGGTGGCCGTAGGTTGTGTATCCTGTGAAAATATCCATTCTATTGGTTCTTCCCTTACCTTTTTATCCACAGTTATTTCCACCGGTTTTTCCGTTCTTGCGGCGGGCATGACCACGACAGCACCGGTTGTTCGTTTTAGGGGCTCAGGTGTCTCTACCAGTTTGGGTGCCATTTCATTTGAAAGGGCCGTAACCGGCATGATGATTTCCATTTTACTAAGTAATTCCTTTACGGGCATTTCGCGAATCGCGGGCTCCGCCTTTTCAAGAACCGGCATCTCTTTTATTTTGACCCTGTCAGAAACAGGCATCTGCAAAGGCATAACAATTTTCTCTTCCTTTTTTGGGGTTGCTGGTTTTTCGAGTCTTTTGAAAGGGTCTTTGTATTCAAAGCCGGTGGCGATGATCGTTATGCCGATCTTATCACCCAGAGAAGCATCGTATCCCAATCCCAGGATCACATCTGTATCTTCTCCCGCCTGACTGATCAGGTGGTGCTGGATGATCTCTACTTCATCCATCGTGAATTCGTGATCTCCTTCCGAGGAATTGATGTTGATCAGGATCCACTTTGCCCCGCGGATATCATTGTCGTTGAGCAGGGGTGAATTGAGCGCTTCTTCAATGGCCTGCTGGGCCCGGTTATTTCCTGCGGCCGCTGCGCTGCCCAAAATGGCGACGCCCCCGTTGCGCATCACGGTACAGACATCGGCAAAATCCACATTGATCTGGCCGGTACTGTTGATCACATCTGTGATACATTTGGCGGCAGTTGCCAGCACGTTGTCCGCGCGGGAAAAAGCCTCCTTCATTTTTAAATTGCCAAACTGGTGACGAAGTTTGTCGTTGCTGATCACCAGCAAAGTGTCTACATAGTCTTTGAGCAGGTGAATACCCTCTTCGGCCTGCAGTTGTCTTTTTTTCCCTTCATATGAAAAGGGTGTCGTGACAATACCGACCGTAAGTATTCCGAGATCTTTACAGATTTTGGCCAGGATTGGCGCGCCCCCTGTTCCGGTTCCGCCGCCCATTCCAGCGGTTATAAACGCCATTTTGGTATTGACTTCCAGAATGGATTTTATTTCTTCGAGGCTTTCCTCTGTCGCCTGGCGTCCAATGTCGGGATTGGCACCCGCTCCGAGACCTTGAGTCAACAACGGACCGAGTTGTATTTTATTGGCAACCCGGCTCTGGGCCAAAGCCTGCGCATCTGTATTGCAGATAATAAAATTGACTCCCTCGATATGCTGTCCAAACATGTGGTTGACCGCGTTGCTTCCTCCCCCTCCCACGCCAATCACTTTGATGATGGACGATCTTTCTTTGGGTAAATCAAATTGGATCATAAAATAGAATTAAAGGTTAGTATAGAATTAAAGTGCATGATCTTCTTCTTCTTTGAATAAGTCAATGATACCGTCTTTGAACTTACCCCAGAAATCTTTTATTCCACCTCTGTTCATAACCCGGGTAATCTGTTTCTCTTCTTCGGTTACCATTACTTCTTCTTTCACGGGTTCCGGTGTTTTTAGACCGGTTGGAATTTCCATCTGCACATGGGTTTTTTCAAATTGCTTGCGATTGTGTTCGTAGTCGCTGTATCCTTTTAAAATCAAACCAATGCAGGTTGAGTAGGTAGGCCTGGCCAATTCTTCAATTTGCCCGGCTGCCAGGTGCTCATTGGGATACCCGATGCGGGCATTCAGTCCCGTAACATATTCTGTCAGCTGGATGAGATGTTTCAACTGGGCGCCTCCACCGGTTAGAACGATACCACCGTTGAGCATTTTGTTGTCGAGTCCCACTTGTTTTAAATGATAGGAAACAAAATCCATGATCTCACTCATCCGCGCCTGAATGATATTGGCAAGATTTTTCACACTGATTTCTTTTGCCGGCATACCCCGCAAACCCGGAATGGTGATAAAAGCGTTTCCTTTGGCTTCGTTGGAGAGTGCCGATCCGAATTGGACCTTCATCTGCTCGGCCTGCGTTTTGAGCACCCCCAGACCTGTTTTGATATCGTTGGTAATATTTTCACCGCCAAAAGGTATCACGGCCGTGTGTTTGAGAATGCCTTCATAAAATACCGCCAGGTCGGTGGTGCCTCCGCCGATGTCCACAATGGCGACACCGGCTTCGAGGTCTTCTTGTCCCATCACCGCCGCAGCAGATGCAAGCGGCTGTAAAACGAGATCTTTGGTTTGCAAACCGCTTTTTTCTACGGCCCGGCTGATATTCTTTATTGCGTTTTTATCTCCGGTAATGATGTGAAAATTGGCTCCCACTTTCACGCCCCCGTAACCGATCGGGCTGATAATGTTCTGAAAATTATCAACGGCAAACTCCTGAGGAATTACGTCGATGATCTGGTCACCGGCCGGGATGTAGGTCTTATACTGATCGGCGACCAGCTGGTCAATCTCCTTTTGGGTGATCTCGTCTTCGGTGTTTTGGCGTACGATGTCTCCTCTTGTCTGTAAGCTTTTGATATGGTGGCCCGCAATTCCGACATATACTTCCGATATTTCCAGATTGGGATTGGACGCATAACAATTGTCCAGCGCCATGCGGATGGCCTTAATGGTTTCATCAATATTCAGTACCTGACCGTGTTTTACACCGTTGGAATTGGCCCTGCCAAAGCCAAGGATTTCTAATTTGCCGAATTCATTTTTTCTGCCGGCAATGGCAGCGATTTTCGTGGTGCCTATGTCTAGTCCTACAATAATGGGTTGTTCCTGGTTCATGGTTTGGTTTAATTTTGTTGTTGTTTTTGATGTTTATTGTTTGTGTCCGCTTTGTTTTCGTTTTCTTCTGGAAGATCAAATCCTTGTAGATTTTGTTCGGTCAGGGTGTTTCTCTCTAAAGGTTTTACGTCCCGGATCTTTCCGGTATCGGTTTCCATTTTTTCAGCCAGCCGGATCATTTCCATCACATTTTTTCTCGCCTGGATAGAGTCAGCTTTAGAAATGACGCCTGGCTTGCGCGTGGCCACTATCTGATTGGCGTAGGCGAGTTTTATACTGGTGTATTTGTCAAATCCGGTCTGGGTCATGACTTCTTTGTAAAACACATAGAGCCGGTGGAATTTATTTTCATAGTCATTTCCATCTCCGAATTCAATTACCTGATTTCCGATGAGGGGTGTCATCATAAAAGTCTTGGTGGCATGGATGTCCACTTCCTGAATTTGGCTGGACCAGAATGGATCGTGATTTAGAAAAATGGCCAGGTTCAGAATTTGCCGGTTTAGTGCACTATCCCTTTTCAATTCAAATTTTTCATGGGGATAGCCGGTGAAAACGGGCAAATTCAATACAGCACCGGGAGGAAGAAAGAGTTGGACTCCGTTGCTGTCTATCAGATAACTGGTGCCGGTTACCGTGAACAAACGGGCAGCCGGTTGACGTTCCTGGATACGTATTTTTAAGATCTGGTTGTTGTCAAAAAATAATTGCACGTCCTTGACCCAACTATTCTTACGCAGGAAGGTCTCCATCTTCAGCAGGTCAAAAGAAGCGGCTTTTTTGTTTCTGACATCATTCAACCCCTCGTTCTGGAGCATGGCGATCACCTCTTTTTTATTCAGGCATAAAGCCTTTCCCCCTGCATTGATCTCCACCACCAAACCCTGACAGAGGCTGCTGTTTTTGGCGTTGATGGCTGCAACCAGCAGTCCCATACCAGCACAGCCCAAAAGGCTCCAGCCGATGATGGTAAAAACTTTCTTTAGTTGGGTCTTTATATTCATTTTCTTTCGAACAAATCCGTTATGGGTGCAATGAGTTCATCTATATCTCCAGCGCCGGCGGTCACCAGGACTATTTTCTCCGGGGATGCCCAGGATTTTATCCAAGCCAGCAGTTCACTTTTATTCAGCATTTGTGTTTCAGCTTTGACCATTTTGTTTGCAATGATAGCGCTGGTGATTCCTTTGATCGGAAGTTCCCTGGCCGGATAAATGGGCAACAGGATTACTTTGTCGGATTGGTCCAGTACTTCCGCAAATTCCTGGGCGAAATCTCTTGTCCGGGAAAACAAATGCGGCTGAAAGACAACCACCAACTTCCGGTCTGGGAAAAGTTCCCGGGCACTGCTGATCAGCGCTTCCAGTTCCCGGGGATGGTGTGCATAATCATCGATATAAATGACCTCGCCGGAGCGAACATGGTATTCAAATCTTCTTCTAACACCCCGGAAATTGTGCAGGGCTGGAATGATTTTTCCACCGTCCAGTCCCAGCTTGCGGCAGGCCGTGATGGCAGCCAGCGCATTTTCAACATTGTGCCGACCGCCGACATTCAGCTCAACATCTTTCAAGCGACCCTGGCGGCCTTCCACATCAAATACATAGTTGCCCGAATGAATCCTTAGGTTTTTGGTATAAACATCTGCCTGCTGATCGGTCAGGTGATAACTGAGTTGCCCGATGCCGGTCCTTGGCGTAGGAACGGGTAGTCCGTGTTTTTTGACCAGGGTACCCCCCGATTTGATCTTTTCACTAAAGGCCACGAAGGCTTCCCTGACTGCTTCTCCTGTTCCATAAATGTCCAGGTGGTCGGCATCCATGGAACTGATCACGGCGATATCAGGATGAAGTTTCAGAAAACTGCGATCGTATTCGTCGGCTTCCACGACGCAGATATTATTGGGGTGACTCCAGAAATTCGTATTGTAATTGGCTGAAATACCACCCAGGAATGCATTGGAACCCACACCACTGTCGCGCAGGATATGGGCTATCATTGTACTGATGGTTGTCTTGCCATGCGTTCCGGCTACACAGACGTTAAGAGAATTAGCTGTAATGAGTCCCAGCACTTCACTTCTCTTAAGCAATTCAACACCTTGCTCGCGGAAATAATTCAGTATTCGGTTGTCTTTGGGTATGGCGGGTGTATAAACAACGAGTTGAATGTCTTTGGAAATAGCCGCTGCATCATCGCTATAAGAAACCGGAATGCCTTCTGCGGTCAGTGTCCGGGTCAGGTCGGTTTCGGTTTTGTCATAGCCACTCACCGCTTTGCCCTGCTGACGGAAATAACGCGCCAGGGCGCTCATGCCGATGCCACCGATACCGATGAAATAAAGTTTCTGTATGTGTTTAAGATCAGGCATGTAATGTTTTCAAAATTTCCTCGGCAATCTTTTCATCCGCATCGGTGATTGCCATTTTCCCGATATTTTCTTTCAACATTTCCTGCAACGGTTGGTCATTTGCCAGCTTTACAATTTCATTGACCAGATCCTTTCCTGCGTTTTTGTCGGCAACCAGGATTGCGGCGTTTTTGAGAACCAGATTTTGCGCGTTGGCCATCTGATGATCTTCGGCTGCGTGCGGGTAAGGAACAAATATTACCGGCTTTTGCACAGCGCACAGTTCATATAGGACTGAACCTGACCTCGACACGACGATATCGGCTGCGGCATACGCATACTCCATGTCAGCAATGAACTCGCTGGTCCAGATCAGTTTAGATTCCACGGCATAGGCCGCAGCTTGGGAAGAAAAGGATTTTCCGGTTTGCCAGATCAGTTGAATATGATGGCTGGTCAGTTGCGTTATCCCAGCGCCAATCGCTTCATTGATAGATTTAGCCCCCAGGCTTCCCCCAGTGATCAATACGGTTATATACTGGGGATCCAATCCAAAAAAAGCAATCCCCTCTTGTCTGGTAATCTGATTGGCCACGACCTTTTTCCTCACTGGGTTACCCGTATGCATCGTCCGGGACGATGGAAAAAATTTCTCCATTCCATCACTGGCTGTAAAAATGCGCGTGGCCTTTTTGCCCAGCATCATATTGGACTTGCCCGCAAAAGAATTGGATTCATGAATAAATGTGGGGATTCCCTTGGCCTGAGCATATCGCAGAACCGGATAACTGCTATATCCACCAACTCCGATGGCAGCCTGCGGGTGAAAGGATTTAAATATTTCTTTCACCTGCAGAAAACTCTTGATCAGTTTGTAAGGCAGGGCAATGTTTTTTATCAAAGAACTTCTGTTGTAACCGGCGATGTCTATACCGACAATGGGATATCCGGCTTGAGGAATTTTTTCCATTTCCATTTTACCTTTTGCCCCCACAAAAAGAATATCCACGTCGGGTTCCTTTTTTTTCAAAGCACCGGCAATGGCTAGTGCCGGGAATATGTGACCGCCTGTTCCTCCGCCTGCTATGATGATTCTCCTGTTCAAATCGTTGAATTGGGTTTGGTTGAAATTTCAAAAATCATGTTCACTCTTTGATATTTTTCGTCAAAAAATCGGTGCCTATATTTCTTCTAGAATTCCCGCCTGGGCTTCTTCTTCCTCTTTGATTTTTTCTCCCTCAATTTTTTCCGCATTCCTGGCAACACTCAATATGATGCCGATAGCCAGGCAGGTAAACAAAAACGAGCTGCCGCCCATACTGATCAGCGGCAGGGTCACGCCGGTTACTGGAAAAAGGTTTACATTAACCGCCATATTGGCAATCGCCTGGATCATCAGTGTAAAACTCAAACCGAGCGCGAGAAAAGCGCCAAAAGCAAAAGGGCATTTTTTAAAAATGCGAATACTCCGGAAAAGGAAAACCAGGTAAATAAACATAATGATGGCCGCGCCGATCAAACCATATTCTTCAATGATGATCGCATAAATAAAATCAGAATAAGGATGGGGAAGAAAATTCCGCTGCCGGCTATTGCCCGGCCCCAGTCCGATCCATCCGCCGTTGGCTACCGCAATCTTTGCCTGGTTGACCTGGTAATTGTCGTCTGCTTTGTCCTCCTTAGCACCGTACATGAAATTCTCTACCCGGTTGATCCAGGTATCGACCCGTATCAACAGACGGCTTTGAGACGGACTGTGACGGCCGGCGGAAGAAGAAACGGGATCCTCGGTCTTGTGCCGTATCACGGCCGCCATGATCAGAATCATGACGGGAATCATGACCACCCCCAGGGTTAGCAAAAGATGTTTGCCACTGACCCTTCCGATGAACATAAGCATCATACAGGTCGCCCCGATAAGCAGTGCGGTGGAGAGATTGGCAGGTGCGATCAACACGCAAACCACCGCCACCGGAAGAATCACGGGCAAAAATCCTTTTTTAAAATCCTTGATCTGATCTTGTTTCCTGCTCAGCAGGTGAGAGATGTACATGATCAAGGCAAGTTTGGCCAGATCAGAAGTCTGGAAAGTCATATTGACAATGGGCAAACGAATCCAGCGACTGCCTTCATTCAATTTCACCCCAAAAAAAAGTGTATAAAACAACAGGGGTATGGAAAGAAGGAAGAGGATCTTCGCAACCCTTGCATAAATAATATAGTTCACCATATGGGCAAAGTAGATGATCATCACACCTGCGACGATAAATGCAAATTGCTTAAATAGGTATATCTCCGTATTGCCCTTATACATTTTATAGGCAAGCAAACCCGTTGAGCTGTATACTGCCAGCAGGGATACCAGGGAAAGCAGCACGACGACTGCCCAAATCACCTTATCCCCCTTGGTTCTTGAACCCAGGTGTTTGAAGGCCCGCATTTCTATGGTACTGTTCTCCTGCATTTTATTGGTAAGGGTTGGCAATTTTATGTTCATTAATTCTTATAGGTCTCTCACGGCTTCTTTAAACTGATTGCCCCTGTCTTCATAATTTTTAAATAAGTCAAAACTGGCACAAGCCGGGCTGAGCAATACCACATCCCCCTTATCGGCCAGGTGAAAACTGCTTTTAACCGCTTCGGTTGCTGAACCCGTATTGACAATAACCGGAACAACCTGCTGGAATGCTTCGTGAATCTTGCGGTTGTCGGTGCCCATGCACACAATCGCTTTTACTTTTTCTTTGACCAGATCTGTCAACAAAGAATAATCATTGCCTTTGTCAATCCCTCCCACTACCAT
>Ga0206938_1149_pt1 | contig 17407 bp, 8 predicted proteins | sample Alteio_BWOrgHeat_12_FD_152918 | JGI IMG/M metagenome (GOLD analysis project Ga0206938, IMG submission 152918) | Enriched cells from forest soil in Barre Woods Harvard Forest LTER site, Petersham, Massachusetts, United States -... | ecosystem: Environmental > Terrestrial > Soil > Temperate forest > O... | reverse complement strand
TTTTAATTATTCAAATCACTATAGATGTGCATACTTTTTATATATTAAAAAATAATAAAATGAAATTAAAAGTCTTCATATCATCTGTATTCCTTGTCATGTCAGTTTTACTGGGGTGTTCGAAACTTACAGAAAATCCAGCAGCGACATTAACACCTGGAAATTATTTCCAAACACAGTCAGATCTGGACGCTGCGGTGACTGCTATTTATCAAGGGATGGTTGTCGATGGTGGTTATGCGTTTGATTTTCATCTGTATTCTTTTTTTGGATCAGATGACCTAACAGCAGACCCGAATTTAGGTAAAGGGGACCAGCGTAGTTTTGATCAATTGGAAGGCAGCGCTGGTAATAATGCGATCGCCCATAGCCAATGGGGTACCCCCTGGGGCGCCATTTATCAGTGCAACAATGTTATTGCGAACTATCAGAGAGTCAGTGGTGACGAGGCACAAAAAAATGCAGCGGCAGGACAGGCGTATTTTATAAGGGCTTGGAGTTATTATATGTTGGTCAGAACTTTCGGACCATTGCCGATTATCACTACTCAGGTTGGACCGGACTACAGGCCACCAAGAGATTCTGTTGCCCAAGTATATGATACGATTGTAAGCGATCTAAAAACAGCTATCGGGCTTCTTCCTACCAGCTTTCCGGGACAACCGGGTAAAGCCACGCTAAATTCAGCGAAAGCTCTTTTGGCTGATGTATATATGACGATGGCGACATGGCCACTGAATCAGACTTCTAATTATGCGCTGTCTGCATCGGTAGCGGATGAAGTAATTCAATCTGGACAGTACTCTCTGGTGGCCGACTATGGTGACGTCTTTAAAACCAATAATAATTCAGAATCAATTTTCGGTTTGGAATTTAATGTGAGTGGGGGAAATCCGGACCGTTTTTATGGAGATTGTTCAATGCCTTGGGAAGAGTATGGATTGGACGGGAATTTCGGTTGGGAGGAATTTTATCCAGAACTCAACTTTTTCCTGAATGCTCCAGTATGTACCAGAACAGATGAAGAGTTTTATACTACGCTTAAGCTTCTCCAGCCGGACAAAACCTTTCTTTTGGTTCCCTATAATTCACCAGCGACAAGGAATCAACATCCATTTTACAGGAAGTTTAGGGCTGCTATTGATGCCGAAGGCTGTTTAGAGACAAATACGGAGCTTATATCAATGAATCCAAGTACAAACAAAACAAACGACGTAATTAGGTATCCGCAGGTTTTACTTGATTACGCTGAATCTTCTGACATGGCAGGAAACGGACCAACCGCAGCTTCCTATGCAGCGATCAATCTGGTGAGAAGTCGTGCGGGAGAAGCACCATTGACTCCCGGTCTTGCGCAGATACCATTTAGAGACTCTGTAGTATACGAGAGAGCCTATGAGTTTGCAGCTGAATGGGGAATCCGATGGTATGACGTAGTTCGATTGCAATTGCTTAATCAGATCATTGCAGCAAGAAGTCCGATTGAAAATCCAATAAATCCAAACGCTGTAATTCAAGATTGTTATTTAGCACCTATTCCGATAAATGAAATGCTCAAGAATCCGCAATGGACTCAGAATCCAGGATATTGATAGGTAGACCTCCGTTAGTAATGTTTAACCATGCCCTGCATGGTTAAACTTTTTTACTGAAGGTGGCTAAGCCAAAATTTGCAGATGTTGAAGCTGAACTAATTGCAGACTTGAAATCTTTTTTAATGATTAATTATCAAAAAGCAGTTTTATCGATATTATTTAATGTCTTATTGTTAATAGCAAAAGCTGAAACTCGTAAAATAGGTGATTCTTCAGCACCCAATGATAAATTACTTCGATATATAGACCCGACCATTGGGAATGTTGCTCAATTACTAGAGCCTACCCGACCAACAGCATATCTTCCAAATCAAGTAATAAGAGTATATCCCATACGAAAGGATTATCTGGACGACCAGATTGTTAGTTTCCCCCTTACTGTCGTTTCTCACCGACTCGGTTTTGTGTTTGGCATTGAACCTTCTATTAATACAGTCAGTCCCCAAAGCTGGGATCAGAAAATGCCATATGACCATGATCTCGAGATTTCAAGGCCATGGTATTTTTCAACCTATCTGCTAAACGACGAAACAACGGTTGAATTTTCACCTGGTCGGAAAACCGGTATTTATCGATTTGATTTTCCTGCCGGTAAAAATAAGTCCCTTTTATTCAATACTTACAATGGCGGAGGTTCTTCTTTTCGTTTTAATTCCTCCAATGAAATTTCAGGCATGGAGACCTGGCATGGAGATGTTAGAATTTATATGTATGGTGTTTTTTCTATTGCAGGAAAAACTTGTTTTTTGGAGGATGGCCACCTAAAAAGCGGTAACGAAATTTCCGGTAAATCAGCCAGCGTATGTATTAGTTTCCCATCATCATCTGATACGGTAGAATTCAGATATGCCATCAGCTTTGTCAGCGAGCATCAGGCCAGAATCAACTACGACAATGAAATACGAAATAAAACATTTTCTGATGTGCAAATGAATGCCGAACAAAAATGGTCTGATATAATATCCCAAATAAATGTTGAAGGAGGGACGGAAAGTCAAAGACGTTCCTTTTATACGGCGTTGTACCGATGTTCTGAAAGGATGGTTGATATCAGTGAGGACTCATTTTACTATAGCGGATTCAATAAGAAAATCAATGTAGATACCAGGGCATTTTATGTAGATGATTGGTCCTGGGACACCTATCTCGCTTTACATCCATTAAGAATGTTGTTACATCCATCCCAGGAAGAAGATATGTTACAGTCTTACGTTCGCATGTATAGACAGAGTGGTTGGATGCCTACTTTTCCTGTTCTGTTCGGAGACTATGCCTGCATGAATGGTTTTCATTCTTCCATCATTTTTTTGGATGCTTATAGGAAGGGACTCAAGAATTTCGATGTTGAGACAGCCTATGAAGGGATGAAAAAAAATGCTGATTCTGCTACTTTGCTACCATGGCGAAATGGTGAAAAGACCGTGCTGGATGATTTTTACAGGGCCAATGGATATTTTCCTGCACTTGCTCCAGGAGTAAAGGAAACGGTAAACCAGGTTCATCCTTTCGAAAAAAGACAGGCAGTGGCTGTAACATTGGGGGCATCCTACGATGACTGGGCTACCGGCCAAATGGCAAAGGAATTGGGGAAAATGAATGACTATGCTCAATTTGAAAAATGGTGCAAGAATTACCTGAATCTTTGGAACAAGGAGCAAATGTTTTTTTTACCTAAGGATGATCAGGGTAAATGGATAAATATAGATCCCGTATTTGACGGCGGCCTCGGTGGTAGAGACTATTTTGATGAAAACAACGGCTGGACTTACTTATGGCAAGTGCAGGAAGACATTCCCAGTCTTATTTCTCTCATGAATGGTAAAGAAGCTTTCGAAGTTAGGCTGGATAAATTATTTCGAGAAGATCTTGGACATTCAAAGTATGTATTCTGGGATAAATTTCCCGACGCGACAGCTTTGGTAGGCCAGTACTCCATGGGGAACGAGCCAAGTTTTCACATTCCCTATTTATTTAATTATACCAATTCTCCCTGGAAGACGCAGCAAAAAATCAGGCTTCTTTTGTCTACCTGGTTTAAGGACAACATATTTGGAATTCCGGGTGATGAAGATGGAGGCGGTATGTCAGCCTTTGTAGTATTTTCTTCTATGGGATTTTATCCCATTACTCCTGGCTTGCCTGTATATACGATAGGAAGCCCAGTGTTCAGCAAAATTACCATATCACTGGAAAATGGTAAGAAATTTACAGTGGTAGCCCATCAATGTTCTGAAATCAACAAATATATACAGAGTGGTCGTATGAATGGTACGACATTAAAAACGCCTTGGTTTACTCATGAACAGTTAATGAACGGTGGAATTCTGGAATTGGAAATGGGGCCAAAACCTAATAAGAAATGGGGAATTGAGGAAAACGCCATTGTGACAATGAAATAGGATAATAAGTTTTGGTTATCGGCCGGGGGTTCGATCTCCATTGATCGCGGGTGAGAAATGAAGTTTTGCATGCCTTAGGGCATGCCTATCAAAAGGAATTCTGTTCAAGTATTCATGAAAATCCCAATCAATTTCAACTGGAACAAAGTATGGGATATTTAATTAGAAAACTGATTTTGGTGTTGACTGGCACTTTCATTCTAGCAGCTGCATTCGGACAAAGGAGACACAGTCCGGGTTCTATTTATGAAAGTTACAAAGGACTAATAATGGCTGGATATCAGGGATGGTTCAACGCCCCCACAGATGGCGCCAACATGGGTTGGAATCACTATGCCACCAATGGAAGATTTGAACCTGGGTATTGCAAAGTAGATTTTTGGCCTGAGGTAAAAGAATATCAAAAGATTTATGAAACGCCTTTTAGTGAAGCGGACGGGCAACCTGCATATTTATTCAGTTCTTATGACAGTCAAAGCGTATATGTTCATTTTAAATGGATGAAGGAATATGGGGTTGATGGAGTTTTTATACAACGTTCTGTTAGCGCAATTAAAAATCCGGAAAATTTAAAACACGATGATCGTGTTTTAAAAAATGCAATCAAGGCATCTAGAGATTTTAACAGGGCTATAGCCATTATGTATGATTTTTCTGGGATTAACGATGAAAATAAAGACTGGGAAATAGTTATCAATGATTGGAAGCATCTGGTAGACAGTTTGGAGATCACGTCTGGTGGTAAAAATCAAACTTATTTGTATCATCATAAAAAGCCCCTGGTTGCTTTGTGGGGGGTTGGATTTCCCGATAGGACCAATAATCTGAAATCAATTGAGAAAATTATCGACTTTTTAAAGGATGATTCTGTTTATGGTGGTTGCGCTATTTTGTTGGGAGTTCCTGCTTATTGGAGGGATTTTGGTAAGGATACAGAAAAAGACCCCTATCTGCATACTTTGATTCTTAAATCAGATATTGTAAGGCCTTGGTTTGTTGGCAGATTTAATGAAGAGACTTATCCCCAATTCAAATATAGAATCAGAGAGGACATAGCCTGGTGTAAGAAAAATAATCTGGATTATGTGCCTGTGGTTTTTCCTGGTTTCAGCTGGCACAACATGCACCCCGAAAGCACCAAAGTTCAGATCTCGCGCAATAAAGGTCGGTTTTATTGGCAACAACTTGTCGGAGCTCTAGAGGAAGGTTCTGAAATGATTTATATCGCCATGTTTGATGAAATCGACGAAGGGACAGCAATTTTTAAGACCACCAATGACCCACCAGTAGGACTCAGTAAGTTTGAAAGCTTTGAGCCAGATATTCCAAGTGATTACTATTTATTTTTGACAGGAATGGCAGCAAAAATGCTTAAAAAGGAAATTCCAATTGAAAAAGATATTCCTTTACCTCCAATACAAAGAAAAAGCCAATAACTCTTTGCCATTTATAATTGCTATTTGCTTCAACCAATAGGAGGGCTCGTTTAATAGTTGATTTGGTTTGGATTAATTTATCGTTTGGAAAAAAATGAAAAGAAGGGAGAGGCTTTTTCAGTATGCATTATGGAAGAATCATATTGACTTTGTTGTTATTCTTGTTCGCATTGAACACCTTTGGTTTAAATGGGCGTACAAATGATGAAGTATTTAACTTTCCCCATGGATTTACACACGAACCGGGAACAATTCATTCTTCTTTTCCATTTCAGTTCGATACTTGTGTAAGCTTATCGAAATATTCACCAGGTAACGATACGGTTGTCTTAAGCGACAATCCACTGTTATTCATTAACCAAAGTAAGAATTCAAATTCTTTTATTTGGAATGTTAATGGTTCCTTTTCATCGTCACAGAAAGATCTTGTTGTAAAGCCATCTGCTGGCGTTACTGAGGTAATGCTGATAGCTTCAAATGGCATATGCAGTGACACATCATTTTCCTATGTTATTTTGGACGGAATTTTTCCAGGTCAATACTGCAACTATCAGAAGCAATATAATCCATTGGGCAAAGCTATGGAACCTTTTTGTTTAACAGAAGATAAACAGAATGGATATCTTCTCGCTGCGGACTATTATCTTCCTTCTCAAAATGATTTGGAGTTAAGAACCACCGCCTTGGTACATATTAATGAGCAAGGTTGCGTTGACTGGTCCAAGGCAATGACTGAAGGTGAAGAAGAAGTTATTCAGTCGATCATTTCAACTTCTGATTCAGGGTATCTAATCAGCGCCTTTCCGTTTCAAGCCCAACAGGACAATTATCCAAAATTTCTAAACGTATTTAAATTGGATAAATCAGGGAATAAAGTTTGGGCGCATTCATATTCAAATGAATCAAACGTTAACAATTTCTATTCATCCATTTATGAGACCCACGATCATAATATAGTGATTGAAATTGGATCGTTTCCTGTAGCAGGTAATCCAGCCGCTATTGTATTAATCAAAATTGATTCTTTGGGAGGGTTTATTTGGGGCAGAAAATTAGGTATGGAAAGTAATTCCTTTTACAATGTAGGCGGTGTAACGGAGAAAAATAATTTAATTTATGCCACTGGTTCCATTAATGAAGGGATTACTCCCTTTCGGATCATTAGATCATTTTTAACCGTGATAGATGAACAGGTAGGCTTACCGATCTGGACAAAACAAAATGATCCCGTATTGCCTCCTTTAAGCTTTACCGATTTACATAACTATAAAAATGGGTTATTGATCAACAGTTACGCACAAGATCTTATGAATACGCTTATTAATATTGATGGAGATGGAAATAATTTAGGTAGTATCAATATCGTCAATCCGTATGGCTCACTGAATGGGAAAGAAAATGTCCTGGTGACAGCCGACAACGGTTTGTATTTTCATCAGTCTTCAGGTACGACAGGTCTTGTGAGCAAAGATGTCATTATGCGCCTGGACAGTAATCAGCAAATTTCCTGGCAATATGATTTCTCTTCAAAAAACCTGAATTTTTCCACTTGGAACCAATTAGCCAATGCGCCAGCAAATGGTGTCGCGGGGATTGGCAGCGGACTTATGGCCAATGGGTTTAATGCGTTGACTTTTTTGAAGCTGGATTCTATGGGTTTGGGTTGCAATGCAGGGGGGACGGATCTGTATGTACAGACGAGTCAAATAACTATGATACCCCTGACATGGGCTGTCAATAGCAATATTTCAATGGCAGTCAGTGATTTTCCGTTGATATTAAGTGATTTGTCTATTGAGTCTCATTTATTTTGTCCAAAATATTTGAATGGTTGTGATTTACTAAAGCTGGAGGGCCCCAGAAGACTCTGTCGCTTGGGAGACAGTGCCAGATTTATATTGCATGCAGATCCATTTTGCCCGGAACCTATTCATTGGACATATGATTCTGAACGAATTTCTGCTTTAACGAAAAACAATGCTTATTTGGATTTAAAATTCGATGTGGAAGGTAATTTTACTATCAGAGTTGATAAAAATGGGTGCAACCAGATTTCAGATTCCATTGTTGTTTCGGTGGGAAATGTAAATGCCAAAATCAATTTACCTGGTGACACTGTATTGTGTCTGGGCAACATCATGAAATTGGACGCCGGGAATGGTTATCTAGGTTATCAATGGCAGGATGGCTCCAATAGTCAAAGTATAAATATCAAAGATTCCGGGATTTATTGGGTGAGATTGACCGATCAAAACGCGTGTATCTATACTGATTCAATTAAGGTTGGTACGGCTAAATCGCTTTCCGGGGCTTTTTTACCGCCCGATACGGTAATCTGTTCGGGTGAATTTCTAGATATCAGACCAAAACAATCGTTTGAAAGTTATAGGTGGAATACTGGACAAACAAGCAATTCGATAGAAATAAGGGATTCGGGAATGTATATCTTACAAGTAGTAGATACAAATGGATGTACAGACAAAGACTCCATACTGGTTAAAATAAAATCCTGTCCTGTTAAAATTTTCTTCCCCAATGCTTTTACTCCCAACAAAGATGGGAAAGACGACATTTATAAGCCGGTGCTTTTTGCCAGACCGGTTCTGTATCGATTCGACATTTACAATCGGTGGGGGCAATTGGTTTTTGAATCGCGGGATCCGGAGACCGGGTGGGATGGCCGAACAAAGAATATCGAGCAGGATACGGGTACTTTTATCTGGATTTGTTCCTATCAATTTGAGGGCGGGAAGAAAAATATTTCTCATGGCACTGTCCTATTGTTGCGCTAAATCAATTTGGACTTTTCGTCAATTCTAAAAACAGCTCATTGATAAAACTTCTTTATATTTATGAGGCATGAGGCTGAGTATTCATAATGGCAGGATTTGAGTGGGTGAATGCTACTTTCTGTCAGCCCTAACGATTGCATTGATTATGAGAAGTTTATGCCCTTTTTTAACGAGGAAAATTATAATAATTTTACGACTGCACATGAGACGGATTTTAATTTCCATTGCAGTTGTTTTGTTGGTTCAATTTAATGGTCATAGCCAGTCTTACGGCCTCAGTTTCAGCAGTCATGAAACAGTGCTGGAGAAAAGAACCTCGCTTGACATTTCTCCAGACGATTCCATTTGCTTTTCAAAGAATTTTGAATTGGGCTTTGACATCAATTACCTGCCCAATCACAGAACTTATTTTGGTTACATTTTGCGTATTGTTAGTAATGGCGATCAAAATATCGACCTGATCTATCATCAGAAATCGCATACATTCAGAGTTATCAATGGCGAAACCTTCTCCAGTATCAGTTTCACAATAGATAGTCCTAAATTATATAAAGATTGGAACAGGGTTATTCTGAAGTTCAATCTGGAAAACCAGACGCTTTCCTTTGAAGTGAATGGTCAAAAAGTAGGGAACTGTAATATCCCCTTAAATTTCAGGTGCTTCAAATTTTTATGGGGAGCCAATGATTATCAGAAATATAAGACAAGGGACATTCCACCCATGCAGATAAAGGACATCAAAATTTATGAAAATAATGCTTTAAAATATTTCTGGCCATTGAATGAAGTCTCTGGAAGTGTCGGTTATGATTCGATAAACAGGTTGGCAGCCAAAATCAAAAATCCAAACTGGATCAAACCGAAATATCAAAAATGGGACTTACTGAATACATTTACATTAAGCGGCTATGCAGGTGTTGCCTTTGACCCCAAATCGGATAGAATATTTGTCGCTGGTTCAGATTCTATGGCCATTTTTAGTCTTAACAATGAAAAAGGCATTGTGGAATGGACAGCCAGTAAACATGAAAATCTGAGAGTTGGACACCAGACTATTTTTGATACCAGCAGCAATAAGTTATACGATTTATTTATTGACCAGAAAAAAGTTGTAGCTTTTGATTTCACAAACAAACAGTGGGAGAGTGACTTTGAGAGCGGAAAAATTACTGAATTCTGGCACGCCAATAAATTCATCTCCCATGCCGATTCCTCGCTATATATTTTTGGAGGTTATGGACAACTTAGGTATAAAAATATAGTACAGCGGTATTCATTTGCAAACAAACAATGGGATTCTCTTACAACTTCCGGGGATTATTTCTCTCCCAGGTACTTGGCCGCTTTGGGGGAGGATCCTGCAGGGAAATTCATATATATAATAGGGGGTTATGGCAGTCAGACCGGTGATCAAATGCTTGATCCCAGAAATTATTATGATATTTATCGGTTTAATTTGAAGGAAAGATCATTCAAAAGATTGTATGCGCTTAAACCGGTTGAAAACCAGTTTACTTTCGTAAATAGCCTGGTTATTGACCCAAAGACAAATAACTACTACGGACTTATTTTTCCAAACGACAGTTCAAGTTCAAACTTACAGCTTATCAAAGGTTCGTTGACAGATTCGACCTACAGTCTACTGGGCAACAAAATCCCTTTTACTTTTCATGATATCGAGTCATATGTAGACCTGTATTATTCATCCGTTAGTAACAAATTGGTAGCTGTTGTATTAAATTATTCAAAAAGCGATGACCCTGCAAAAAATACTACTGTAAAGATATATTCACTGAATTTTATTCCGGAAGCTGATGACATTCTGGAAAATGAGCCTATTTCAGGAAAAAAATGGAATATTCTAATTCTTGAAATGATTTTAGGCGCATCAATTATTACGGGTCTTTTTCTTTATTTAAGAAAAAAACAATTGAAAAATAAAGAAGTACAAATTCTCTATTCTGAAAGGGAACCGGAACTTCAAAATACGGGTGTTAATACTTTTCTTCAAAATTCAGGCAAAAGGGAAATACATTCTTCGATATACCTGTTTGGACAATTTCAGGTATTTGATAGGTTGGGAAATGATATTACAGGTTTTTTTACACCGCTTCTTAAAGAATTGTTTTTGATAGTTTGTATAAATACCATTCGGCAGGGTCGTGGTATAACATCTGAAATGCTAAATGAAAAATTATGGCATGATAAGTCTGAAAAAGATGCGAAAAACAATAGATCTGTAAATGTTGCTAAATTAAAGACCATTTTGGAACGGGTCGGTAACTGCACAATAAATAAAGAATCGGGCTCCTGGCAATTCCAAATGCTTGACCAGAGTATTTATATAGATTTTAGCTGTTTCAATTCAATCATGAATCATCAGCAAAATTTGGGAAGGGATGGAATTCGGTCTCTTGTTGAGATCATTAAACGTGGGTCGTTGTTATATTTAACTGAATACGATTGGTTAGACAGTATCAAGTCTGAAATTTCCAATTCTGTTATAGATTTGTGTCTGTCCTATATCAAGCAACACGGTATTTCCCAAGAGCCTGAATTTATTATAGAGATTACCAATTGTATCTTTAATTTTGATCACTTAAATGAGGACGCATTGATATATCAATGCAAATGCCTTATAATTCTCAAACGATTCACCTTAGCAAGCAATATCTTCCAGAAGTTTGCTAAGGAATATAAGGATATTTATGGGACCGTGTTCACCAAGTCATTCCACGAAACGATAGCTTAATTGTTGTCATTTTGTCCTGATCTGCCTGCCAAATGGTAATCTCCTCTGCAAACTCTCAGCAGTTTAGATACTATTTTATCCATTGATTTATTTTAACATTATTTGATTTCCTCGATTTTGAATTAAAATAGTGGAGTTGTCTTCAATTATTTAATTATTAGTTGATTGGTTAATCCTCTATTTGTTTATTGCATATATAGTGCAAGATGCTTGCGTGCGGCAAGATCATGATTTGGATGAAATAACTTTTTGAATTTGTCAATATGAAGAAAGTTCAACAAAACCTGGCCGGCACTTCCATGAAGCCAAATTCCAGGACAAGGAAACTGGCTTTCAAAGCAATTACCATTCTTCTTCCCTTTGCGGTTTTGGCTCTAATAGAAATATCGTTAAGAATAGTTCATTATGGAAATAATTTAGATCTTTTTATAGAAGCTCCGGGTAAATCCGGTTATCTGGTGCTAAATCCGGATGCTGCTAAAAGGTATTTTGTCAATCAAGCTTTCGTGCCTACCGGAAACAGCGAGTTGTTCAGGAAAATCAAGGATAAATCCACCTTAAGAATTTTTGTTTTAGGGGAATCCACAACGATCGGATACCCTTATTTTCACAATGGATCGTTTCACAGATGGTTGCTTTACAGGCTAATGCATGAATTTCCTGATAGACAGTTTGAAATAATTAATTTATCTCTAACCGCAGTAAATTCTTATACCGTTTCGGGTTTTGCAAAGGAATTAGTAAAATTCGAGCCTGATGCAGTTTTGATATACTCCGGACACAATGAATATTACGGAACTTTGGGTGTAGGTTCAACAAGCAAGGTTGGTAGTAATCCCCATGTCATTAAATTTCTGCTTCAACTCCGGCAACTGCGTATTGTTCAAGGATTGACTGCTCTTTTGGGGTTTACAAGGAGTTCATCCGGTCTGGCGAAAGAATATTCCGGCCAGACTTTGATGCAGCGTATGGTAGCCGATCAAAAGATTCCCTATGGTTCTCCTTTATTTGAGAAGGGGATTGATCAGTTTATCTCCAACATGGATCAAACGCTTGATCTTTTTGATAGAAATCATATTCCGGTATTTGTCAGCAATTTGGTCAGCAATGAAGATGATCTCAAGCCATTTGTGAGTATTCTGCCCGTAAAGGATACGTTGGCCAGATTTAATTATTACTATGAACTTGGTGTAAACGCTTTTAATCATGACAGTCTTGATGAGGCAACTCGGTATTTAAAATCAGCAAATAAAATTTATGGTGGTCATGCTCTCTGCAATTATTATCTGGGTAAACTAACATATCGCCAAGGGAGCTATATCGAGGCAAAAGAATATTTCACTAAAGCTAAAGATCTGGATGGTCTCAGATTTAGGGCTCCAACTCAAATAAATAATGCCATCATAAAATTATGTGGCAAATACAAATATGCCCACTTGGTCGACACAAAGGCAGCCTTTGATTCTAGTTCCACCAATCAAATTATTGGAAATGGCCTGATGCTTGAGCATGTACATCCCAATTTGATGGGCTTTGCCATCATTTCTAATGCCTTTTATGAATCATTAAGGAGAGAGCATATTATTTCTGGCTCAAAGGATAATGATGTGACTTTTCAGAAATTACTTATGAATATGCCCATTAATGCCGTTGACTCTTTAATAGGAATTGATAGGATCAAGAAACTTAAACAAAGTTGGCCTTTTAATGAAACAAATTCAAAAGACTCTATTAAAATGCAAACTGAAGAAGAAAGAATGGCCAATTCAATTGTCAATGAATATAGAAAGTGGCCTAGCGCCATGAACGAGCTATACGATTATTATGTTAGTAGAAATGAGTGGATAAAAGCTAAGACACTTATGGAGTCTTTAGTTCTTGAGCATCCAACGGAAGCTTATTTTTACGATAAGGCGGCTAATATAAGTGGTAAGTTGGGTAACTATGAAGACGCAGCTTTTTATTTTAGAAGAGGATTTTACATTTCTCCGACTTTTGAATATGCCAGAATGCTTTTCGTAATTTATCTAAAACTTGACAAACCTATTGATGCCATGCCTTATCTTAATTATGCTATACAGAATAATACATCTAACTTAAACTTTCTTCCTGTCAGAAAATATGCTGGCCAAATTATTGATCTTCAGAAAGAAATTGCCATAGACTCTTTGAATTTACCTGTTTTAAATTTGATTGCGAGTACTTATATGATGATGGGTAACAGGGAAGGTGCTTCAAAATATGTTGAAAAAATTTTGAAAGCGGATCCAAAAAATAAAAACGCATTGATATTATTTGAACAGCTAAGAAAAGGATAAAAAAATGAAATGGAATACAGGGAAATTTAAGCCGATCATTACTAAGGGCCAAACAAAGGAATTTGGGATGGTACTGGTTTTGATTTCCATTTTTATAGGCATTCAAAAAAGAGATTTCAATTATGTGAAGGTTGCTTTTATTTTAATGGCCATTACAATATTATTTCCCATAATATTTTATCCATTAGCGTTTTGTTGGTTTGGTTTAGGGAAGTTATTAGGTAAAATTAGTTCGGCGATTTTACTGAGTATTATTTTTATTCTTGTCGTAGTTCCTGTTGGTCTGCTGAGAAAAATATTTGGTTTTGATAGTTTAAATCTGAAAAAATTTAGAAAGGATACAAAATCCGTCATGGTAGTTCGGAATCATCTATTTAATGACCAAGATCTTTTGCACACATTTTGAGTATGATCTAAACTGATTTAAGTATGGATTTCTTGAAAGAATTATTCCTGTTTCTTAAGACCAGAAAAAAGTTTTGGTTAATCCCACTAATAGTTATTTTGCTACTTTTAACAACTTTGATAATTGTCACAGGTGGCTCGGCTCTTGCGCCATTGATTTACACTTTATTCTAAAAAATAATGGCGGTAAATATTTTGGGTATATCTGCGTTTTACCACGACAGTGCGGCTACTTTGTTGGTAGACGGGAATATAATTGCAGCTGCTCAGGAAGAGAGATTTACCAGGAAGAAAAATGATTCATCATTTCCCGAAAATGCTATTGAATATGTTTTGAAAGAAGCGGGAATAAACCCCGAAGATCTTAATGCAGTTGTTTTTTATGATAAACCGCTATTGAAATTTGAACGATTATTGGAGACTTATCATTCTTTTGGAGCTGGGGGTTTATTAAATTTTGTCTATTCCATTCCAACATGGATAAAGGAAAAAATATATATAAAAAGACTGTTACGAGGGAAATTTAATAAAAAGGGCAATAATAATATACCCATTTTATTTCCAGAACACCATTTATCTCATGCTGCAAGCGCATACTATCCTTCACCATTTGAGGAAGCCGCGATATTAACAATAGACGGAGTGGGAGAATGGGCAACTGCAAGTATTTCCGATGGGGAAGGAAGTAATATTACCGTATTGAAGGAAATGAGATTTCCTCATTCTTTGGGATTGTTTTATTCTGCATTTACTTATTATCTGGGATTTACTCCGAATAATGGAGAATATAAATTAATGGGTTTAGCTGCATTTGGCAATGAACAATCGTTGCAAACAAAAGTGTACAGGGAAAAAATCATTTCGGAGTTGGTGGATATTAGAGAGGACGGATCGATTATTTTGAATATGGCATATTTTGATTTTGCGACGAAGCTAAGGATGGTGAATGAAAAAAAATTTTCTGCTCTACTGGGTTTAAGTAGAAGAATGCCTGAATCGGAAATTTTACCGGAACATATGAATCTGGCCAGAGCCGTACAGGAAGTGACGGAAACAATTGTCCTTGCACTGGCTAAAACTGCTCAATCTTTGACAGGGAGGAAAAATCTGGTCATGGCAGGAGGTGTTGCGCTCAATTGCACAGCCAATAGCAAAATATTAAATGCAGGTATTTTTGAAAATATTTGGATACAGCCAGCGGCAGGAGATGCCGGTGGTTCCTTGGGGGCAGCTTATGCTGGGTATCATATTTGGCATAAAGGAAGTAGGAAAAGCAATGCTGGATTAGATAAAATGGACGGAGCATATTTGGGTCCACAGTATTCAGGTCCTAGCATTTTAAGTTTTTTAAGGAAATATGAACCCATATACACTTATTTTGAAGATTTCAGTGAGCTGGTTTCGTTAATAAGTAAAAAAATTGCAGAAGGAAATGTTGTTGGCTGGTTTCAAGGCAGAATGGAGTTTGGTCCTCGTGCCTTAGGAAACAGAAGTATTGTCGGTGATCCCCGAAACCCGAAAATGCAAATAATAATAAATTCTAAAATAAAATATAGAGAGGGCTTTAGGCCATTTGCGCCTGCCGTGTTAGCGGAAGACGCAGAAAAATATTTTGTTCTGGAAGGTTCTTCGCCTTATATGCTTTTTATAGCTCAAATGAGGGACGAATTCAAAAAGGAGGGGCAAGAAAATTATGATGGGATGAATGTAATGGAGCGGATTAATGTTGTAAGATCAGACTTTCCTTCCATAACGCACGTAGACCATACATCAAGAGTACAAACCGTTGCAAGGGAGAGCAATCCGAGATTTTGGGAATTAATAGATGGATTTAAAAAAATCACTGGGCACGGGATGCTTATAAATACTTCATTTAATGTAAGAGGAGAGCCGATTGTTTGTAATCCCGAAGAAGCTTATTTAGGTTTTATGAGAACAGGAATGGACTTTTTGGTCATGGGAAATTATGTGTTTGATAAGAGATGTCAAAATAATATACTTAAGGGGACTATATATAAAGAAAAACATGTGCCTGACTAATTAAAATTCGGACGATGGTTGATTCGTTTTGGGTTATTTGAGTAATAATTGTTGAATTGGTAGGTCATCTTTTTAAGAGCCAAGGCCTAAAATGAACCTTCTCGGGTTGATATGAAGTATGTAATTAGCGCTTATTTTATACTGTTATAAGTGTATTCACTTAGATAAAAAAAAGTTGTTTGGAAATTAAATAAAATGCGATCTACTTCGTTGTATTATTTCAATAAAATATGCAGTGAAAAAACTGATTTCCAGGCTAGTCATTGTGGTGTTGGCTATAATTGGTTTAAATGGCTGCAGTAAGAATGAAGACGTTGATAATTGTGCCCAAATTCAGAAAGTTGACATAGTTGCACGCAAAACCAGCGTTTTCTTGGGCGATACCATTTGGCTGCAAACCAATATCATTCCTCCAATATCTTTGTATAATTGGTCCCGGGGCTCAAACTCTAATCTTACCTGGTCCGATGCGGAAGTTTTCATCTACCCCTGCACGAAAAATGATGAGGGTTGGTATTACCTGAATGTAAGTTATCCGGACTGCGCGTTTAAAAATGACAGCATCTACATTACCGTATTGAACCAGCCGGTTACCCCACCCTGTTCACCGGTAAACAACGAAGTTTCCTTCACTGCCCTTTCCGATCTCAGCTTCAATTCTACCAGTTATGCGGTAGATCCTTCATTTAATTGCAAACTGCTTTCTGGAAATTCCAGTGGCAATTCGCCCTTTAATATATATTTCAATTCATTCTGGAACAATAAGGAACCGGAAGATGGAGCGTACAATATTGAGAACCAGCTTGATTTTGGTGGTTCCGAGCCTTATTCGGTTTATATGAATACCAATAATTCAGATATATTATTCGAAGCCAATCCGGGAAAGGTGTATGTAACCCACGAGAATGGGAAACTGAAGGTTAGTTTTTGTAGTATAACCATGTCGGGAAATCTGGGAGGACCTTCTTTTACTACTTCGGCTACTGGCGCAATTGTGGCACCATGATCAATGTCAAACCCTTAATCAACTAATATGAAATACTTTTTTTTATCGCTTGCTCTATTGGGCTCCGTGACTTCCTTTGGTCAGAGCAAAAAATTCACTTTCAAACTGGGAGACGAATATGAACTTCCACGCAAGACAGAAGATCTGGCTTTTTTTGGAAATGAAAAGGATGGGATTGTCAATCTTTCTCTGAAAAAAGAAGAACTCAGTATTGTCCGGTTTAATCCTAAGACTTTAAATAAGACCATGGAGCAGCGGATTGATCTGGACGTAACCAAAAATTTCAACAGCGAAATGGTTGCGGATTTCAACAACAACAGCTATTACTGGTTGCACAGTGACTGGGATAAAAAAAATAAAGAAGAAGTTTTGTACTATGATAAAATAGACGTGACAAATGGAAAAATTGCCCAAGCCAATGTTTCCTTATTTACAACGACTAAGATCGCGGGAGAATATAAACAGGCGATCGGACTGTATAACTATAAGACTACGGAGAAGTATCAGTACAACTATGATGCTGATCGTAAAAAACTGCTGGTTAGCTACCGATTGGAACCGGAATTCAGGAACGATAAAAAGAATTATGATAGGATTGGATTTCAGGTTTTTGATGAACACCTCAATAAAATCTGGGGTAATGAATTTAAAATGCCATACACGG
>Ga0206938_1148_pt1 | contig 17474 bp, 20 predicted proteins | sample Alteio_BWOrgHeat_12_FD_152918 | JGI IMG/M metagenome (GOLD analysis project Ga0206938, IMG submission 152918) | Enriched cells from forest soil in Barre Woods Harvard Forest LTER site, Petersham, Massachusetts, United States -... | ecosystem: Environmental > Terrestrial > Soil > Temperate forest >... | reverse complement strand
GTTTTCGCCCGAGGTTAAAATATCCAATTCGTTCAACAATGTGCTTGTACCGGGCACGGACCCATATTCCTCACCACTGCAAAAGCTGTTTTTGCGCAGTTTGGTTTTTACCATTTACTTTGAGTAACTAAGGCTTTAAGCAAAAAAACTTAACTTCGTGCTGTATTTAATTTCCCTATGCACAAAATTGCTTTAATCACAGGTGCTACTGCCGGTATTGGCGAGGCCTGCGCCCACGTTTTTGCCCGCGAACATTATAACCTGATACTGACCGGTCGCCGCGCCGACCGCCTTGAAAAGGTAGCCAAACATTTAGCCGATAAATATGCTGTTGAAGTTGAGACGCTTGTATTTGACGTGCGCCAGCGCGAAGATGTGATCGCCAACCTGGAAGGTCTGCCCGATAAATGGAAAAAAGTAGACGTGCTGATCAATAACGCCGGTTTAAGCCAGGGACTTGATCCCATACAAAATGGCAAATACAGCGATTGGGAAACCATGATCGATACCAACGTAAAAGGTTTGCTGTATGTGAGTAAGATCGTATCCAACTGGATGATCGAACATAAAAGCGGCCATATCATTAATATGGGCTCTATCGCCGGTAAGGAAATTTATGCCAATGGCAATGTTTATTGTGCCAGCAAAGCGGCTGTCGACTTTTTAAATAAAGGTATGCGGGTTGACCTGTTGCCTTACGGGATCAGGGTAACAGCGATACACCCCGGCGCGGTTGAAACAGAATTCGCACAGGTGCGTTTTCATGGCGATAAAGAACGCGCTAAGAAAGTTTATGAAGGCTTAACGCCGCTTGTTGCGGAAGATGTGGCCGAAACCATCTGGTTCGCAGCATCGCGACCGGCGCATGTTAATATTAACGAGATAGTGATGGTGCCGACAGCGCAGGCTAACGCGACGACATTTTTTAGACAGTAGAGGTATGGCTTTTGAAGATCGTGTAAAGCATTTGGTTGTTGAATATTTAAAGATATCCCACAACAGCGTCCTGGAGATTGAATTGATCAATGCCGTAGGCTATTCTGGCAACGTTTTAGCTAAGGCGATTGCTTTAATAGCGGCAAACGATATTGGGGGCCTTGAAGATGAAGAGCTAAATAGTTCGGATAATCCAGATACTTTGTCTGTTTATGAGGTAACCCTTTTAAGTCAAAAGCATATTGTGCTAATATTTGAACCATTTGAACTGCATGAGAACGCGCGAATATTGAAAATGATAGCCATCCATGGTCGATCAACAGTAAACCGTGAATAACCCAAATAATTAATAAACAATAACCAAGATATGTCATTAATAGCAACCATAGACCAGGATATCAAAGCATCAATGCTGGCTAAACAGGCCGACCGTTTACGTGCTTTACGCGCGGTAAAGTCCGCCTTATTGTTAGCGCTTACCGAAAAAGGCGCAGGCGACGCTTTAACGGACGAGGCAGAGATAAAAGTTTTGCAAAAACTGGTTAAACAGCGCAAAGAATCGGCTGAAATTTATCAGGCGCAAAACCGCCCCGACCTGCAGCAAATAGAGGAAGAAGAACTGGCCGTTATTGAAACTTATTTGCCTAAGCAAATGAGCCGTGCCGACATCGAGGCAGCCATTAAACAGGTGATTTCCGCTGTTGGCGCAACTTCGGTAAAAGACATGGGCAAGGTGATGGGCGCGGCCAATAAAGAGCTGGCCGGCAAAGCCGACGGACGTACAATATCCGAAGTGGTAAAACAATTGTTAAGTTAAATAATTACTTTAATTGTTGTAACTCCGCGCCAATAAGCTATTTTTATGGCGGGTAATTTAATTTTTATACTGATTTCAATTTCAGGATAAAATTTTAATTATATAAAACATTTACGAATTATATGGATTTTGTGCTTAAAGATGATAATGGGTTTTCTTACATAGACGAAGGCGAAGGCGAAGTTTTGCTACTGCTGCACGGGCTTATGGGCGCGCTGAGCAACTGGCAGGAAGTAGTGGAGCAGTTTAGTAAGCAGTACCGGGTTATCATCCCTATGCTGCCTATTTACGATCTGCCTTTGTTGACTACCGGGGTTAAAAGCCTGTCAAAATATGTGCACAAATTTATCACCTACAAAAAGCTAAGCAACGTTACTTTATTGGGTAACTCGTTAGGTGGGCACGTGGCGCTTATTTATACTTTGGCACATCCAAGCGTGGTAAAAACATTGGTGCTTACCGGCAGTTCAGGTTTATATGAGAACGCTTTTGGCGGGACATTCCCACGCCGCGAAAACTATGATTTTGTAAAAGAAAAAGTTGAATACACCTTTTACGATCCAAAAACCGCGACCAAAGAACTGGTTGACGAGGTATACGCTACCGTGAACGACCGTCACCGGGTTATCCGCATATTGGCTATGGCAAAATCGGCCATTAGGCACAACATGTCGAAAGACCTGCATAAAATAACTATTCCGGTGCTGTTGATATGGGGCCGCAATGATAAAATTACACCGCCTGATGTCGCCGAGGAGTTTAACAACCTGTTACCCGACTCTGAACTGCACTGGGTTGAAAACTGCGGGCACGCGCCGATGATGGAACGCCCCGACGAGTTTAACCGTATATTAATGGAGTTTCTCCAAAAATTAAAAGTAAAGGCATAAATATGTTCGCTTCCGAACTCATATCCAACGCAATGCCCCCTGTTCGTCCAACAGATACGATACAGAAGGTTATTGACCGTATGGCCGAGTTTAAGGTGCGGCACATGCCACTGGTTAACCACGAGCAGTTTTTGGGTCTGATATCCGAAGATGACCTGATAGAACCTACCGACTACACCCAAGCTGTTGGTACATTGTTTTTATCGGCGGTAAATCCTTACGTGCTTGAAAATCAACACATTTACGATGTTATCCGCCTGTTTTATGAGCAGCAATTAACTGTTGTGCCGGTTTTAGATGTTCAAAACAACTATCTCGGCGTGGTATCCATCATGGCCATGAACGAGTATTTTGCTAAACTAACTTCTGTAGCAGAACCGGGCGGCATTATTGTGCTCGAGATCAGTAACCGCAATAACTCGCTGGCACACATCGCCCAGATCGTGGAGTCTGATAACGCGCAGGTGTTAAGCTCGTACCTCCGTTCATTTCCCGATTCAACCAGGCTTGAGGTAACCTTGAAAGTAAACAAACAGGATATATCGGGCATTGTAGCCGCTTTTATGCGCTACAACTATGATATTAAAGCTACCTTTAATTTTACCCCCGGTAATGACGATGCGATGGACCGCTACGATTCGCTGATGAATTACCTCAACCTATAACATGCCTCATATATGAAGATCGCGATCTATGGCAGACAGTTTAACGACTCGGTTTTACCATACGTACAACAGGTCTTCAGTGCACTCGACCAACACGAGGCCGAAGTTTATATTTACTCGGATCTTAACGATTTTTTATCCGGTAAGATAACCCTGCCTAAAGTACACCAGGTTTTTACTAAAGATCAGCCATTAAAAGGGTTGATCGATGTTTTTTTAACCCTTGGCGGCGACGGCACTTTACTGGATACCTTAGCGTTCATCCGCGATTCGGGCATCCCGGTTATCGGTATCAACTTTGGCCGGTTAGGCTTTTTGGCCAGCATCAACAAAAGCGACATCGCTGCAGCTATATACGCCGTTGTAAACCGCAAATACACGCTCGATAGCCGCATACTGCTCACTATTGAATCAGAACATCCTTTTTTTGGTGACGACAACTATGCGCTTAACGATATCACGTTTCACAAACGCGACGATTCGGCCATGATCATTATCCACGCGTTTTTAAACGATGAGTTTTTAAACTCGTACTGGGGCGATGGTATCGTCATATCTACACCTACGGGCTCCACAGCATACTCACTTAGCTGCGGCGGGCCTATTGTATTACCGCAGTCGGGCAACCTGGTATTAACGCCCGTGGCACCGCATAATTTGAACGTGCGGCCCATCGTATTGTCCGACGATAGCGTGCTTAGCTTCAATGTTGAGTTTCGCAGCGCAAACTACCTCGTGTCCTGCGATTCGCGCACTGTGGTTATCGATAAAGCCGTAAAATTTAGCATACGTAAGGCCGGTTTTAAATTTAACCTGGTACGGCTCGATAATGAAACGTACTTATCCACGTTAAGGAACAAGTTAATGTGGGGCATTGATGCCCGCAATTATTAATTGTTGTTAATGCGTATACGTAAGCAAGTAGTTTTTTTGGTGATTGTGTTGATCGGGTTTACGGGCAAACTACGTGCGCAAACCTGGGAGATAGGCGGGACGGTAGGCGAGTCGGGCTACGTTGGTGATCTCAACCCCAACAACCCGCTTAAACTTACCGATATTGGTGGCGGCGGTTTCTTAAAACGTAATTTTAACAACTATCTGTCACTAAAAGCCAGTTACACCTACGCCACCATTCAAGGTAATGATAACACGTCGTCAAACCCACAGCTTTATGCCCGTAACCTAAGCTTTTCAACATCGCTAAGTGAGCTAAGCCTGGTAGCCGAGTTTAACTTTATGGATTACATACCCGAAATTGGGCGCACTAAATACACGCCTTTCATTTTTGTGGGTTTTGGCAGCGTAGCTTATAACCCTACAGCAATTTATAAAGGCGTTAGTTACGAATTGAGGCCACTGATGACCGAAGGCCAGGCAAAACCTTATGGCGATAGGGCATGGGTAGTACCTTACGGAGCTGGTATTAAATTTAACTTTACAGGTCAGTGGAATTTTATTGTCGATCTGGGCTATCGCACCGCTAACACAGGCTATCTTGATGATGTTTACGGCAATTATGCCGATAAGAATGTGATGACAAACGCGGTAGCAAAAGCCTTGTCAGATCGGTCGGGTGAGCTAACCGGTACTTATATTGGCTCACCAGGCTCGCAACGTGGCAACTATAATCACGATAGTTATATGGTTCTGGGCTTCACGGTATCGTTTACCTTCCTCACCCAAAATTGCTATCGGTTCAATTAAAACAGTTCGGGTTTTTTAACTATCAGTTTGGCGTCAAGTTCCCTTTTATCCAGGTAAAATAAAAAAACGCATATGCCGGTGGCAACAAGGTCAACAATACGGCGGTAAAGTTTTACATTTTCCAGGTCGGGCATAACTCTGATGATGGTGAACGAGGCGATGTAAAGCACCACAATGATCACTACACCGACCGGGAACACAACAAGCTTCTTTTTTACTTTAGCGGTCCACACAGCGGCCTCGTCTTTGTTTTCTATCCCGCTATCTATCAGCTTTCCGTAAAACTGTTTGAAGTATAAATAACAGGTTATTAAAAAGAGCGTAGTTATAGTCGAGATCATGTCGGGATTATTTGGAGGCTAAAAATATCTATTCTGCGTTTAAATTCAAAATACGTAATATCTGTGTCGGTGTAAATCTATTTTTAAACTTTTGCGATCAAAAAAGATGCGCTGGTGGCGCTTGTAAACCTGCATTGTGTTAAATAATGTTAAGCCACTTTTCTTTTTGGGCGAATAATAAAAATGTACAAGTTTAGTTTTACCTTTGTCCCCTGAAATTTTTAGATAAATTGGATTTAAACTGCAATTTAGCGCCGCGATAAATTCAACCCATAATTGATTGAGTATAAAAAAATGAACCGTTATCCCAAACATACTTTGGCACAGGCTACCCAAAAGCAGGTTGCTGATTTCAGTTTTTATAATGGCGATAACAGGCGTTTAGCAGGTATTTAAGATAATGGCATTTAGGGAACAGATAGATACCACCAGGTTACCAAAACACGTAGCGATAATAATGGACGGAAATGGCCGCTGGGCCAAGGGCAAGGGTAAATTGCGCGTTTTTGGTCATCATAACGGTGTACTTTCAGTTCGCGATGTGGTTGAAGGTGCCGGCGAGATAGGCGTAAAGTACCTGACGCTATATACCTTTTCGGCCGAAAACTGGAACCGGCCAAAATACGAGGTTACCGCCATTATGGAGCTGCTGATATCAACCATCAATAAAGAGATCAAAAAATTGATGGAAAACAACGTGCGTTTAAATACCATTGGTGATATTGAAATGCTGCCCAAAAAATGCCATGACGAGTTACTTAGCGCTATACGCCAAACGTCAGGCAATACCGGGTTGGTACTTACGCTTGCGTTAAGCTACAGTTCGCGCCGCGAAATTTTAAACGCAGCGCAGGCCCTGGCCCGCAAAGTGGAGAGCGGCGAGCTTAAAGCGGCTGATATTGACGAAGATATGTTTGCCGCCAATCTGCACACCGCCGATATGCCCGACCCTGAACTATTGATACGCACCAGTGGCGAGTACCGCATAAGCAACTACCTGCTATGGCAAATTGCCTATGCCGAGTTATATTTTACCGATAAGCTTTGGCCCGATTTTAGGCGCGAAGACTTGTTTGAAGCCATTGTAGATTACCAGGGTCGCGAACGCCGTTTTGGCTTAACCAGCGAGCAGGTAAACTAATTTTTTATGTTTAACACTTTTTAACAACTGTATAAATTATTTTAGCCACCAAAATATCCGGATGAATAAATACCTTTTTGCACTTCTTTTTTCTGTGGTTTGCTCAACCGCATGGGCCCAGGTTTCAGCGCCCAGGCAACAGCTCGTTAAACAAATTCCGGCTGATAGTTTAAGCTACTTAACTCCAAAAGACTATATCATTGGCGGCATAACCGTTAGCGGTACCAAATATCTCGAGAAAGATGTTTTGATACAGATATCCAAATTAAACAAAGGCGATAAGATCACCATCCCCGGCGATGCATCAGCCAACGTGATCAAAGCACTGTGGGAGCAAGGCCTTTTTGACGATGTACAACTAAACATCAGCAAAATAAACCTCGACACGGTATACTTTGATATCGCCATTGTTGAGCGCCCGCGTTTATCAAGGATACACCTCACCGGTATCCGCAAAGGCGAAATAGAAGATATCCAGAAAAAACTGAATGATAAACCTGGTAAGATAGTGAACGAGAACCTGTTGAACACTACCACCAACATTATCAAAAGGCATTTTAACGAAAAAGGCTTTTTAAATACCACCGTTGATATTAAACAACGTAAAGACCCTGCCGACGCAAACAGCGTTATTTTGGATGTGGCTATTGATAAAAAGCAGAAAGTAAAGATTAACAGCGTAAGCTTTGAAGGCAACACCGCTTTTAGCCAGGCTACTTTAAAAGGCTATATGGGTAAAACCAAAGAGAAAAAGTGGTACCATATTTTTGGCTCTAAGAAGTTTATGCGCGATAAGTACGAAGAGGACAAGCAGGATTTTGTTGCCAAATTGCAAGACAAAGGTTACCGCGATGCCGAGATACTGAGCGATACCGTTTACCGCAACGACGATAAAACCGTTAATGTAAAGATCAAAATGTACGAAGGGCCTAAATACTATTTTGGCAACATCACCTTTTCGGGCAATACCAAATATCCTACGCAAGCGCTCAACAGCATTTTGCGGATCAAAAAAGGTAACGTGTTTAGCGAAGAAAACTTGACTAAACGCCTAACCGGCCCTACATCAAACGGCGATGATATATCAACCCTGTATTTAAACGATGGTTATTTAACCTACACCGCCGACCCTGTACAAACCAGAATTTACCACGATACCATTGATGTTGACATCAGGATGTACGAAGGTCCGCAGTTTACCATTAACCGCGTATCGGTAAAAGGTAACGATGTAACCAACGATAAAGTTATTTTACGCGAACTGCAAACACTGCCAGGTCAAAAATTCTCAAAAGAAGCCTTGATCCGCAGCCAGCGCGACATTACCCAGTTAGGTAACTTTGACGAGCAAAAAACCACGCCTAAACCTATCAACGTTCAGCCACAGGATGGTACCGTAGATATTTTATATGAAGTGACCGAAAAACCTTCAGACCAGATCGAGCTATCAGGTGGTTTTGGTGGTGGCCAGTTGGTTGGTACGCTGGGCCTCACGTTTAACAACTTTTCGTTACGTAACCTGTTTAATTTAAGCGCCTACAAACCACTGCCAAAAGGCGATGGACAAAAACTAAGCTTGCGCGGCCAGTCAAACGGTCAAAATTATCAAAACTACTCGTTTACGTTTTCTGAGCCATGGTTGGGCGGCAAAAAACCTATTTACTTCGGTTTAACCGCTTATACACAGTTAAGCTCAAACGCGTCGGTTTACGCAAGCAGCGACCCTAACTATTATAACCTGCGCATCAATGGCGTTGGTGTTACCCTGGGTCAGCGTTTACGTTTTCCTGATAACTTGTTCCAGTTAAACTACTCGTTAAACCTTGACCACTATAACCTCAATAACTATCCAGGTTATTTGTTTAAAAATGGTACATCGTATAACATCAAGTTAACGCAGGAATTGAGCCGTAACTCGCTCGATGCGCCTATTTACCCAACATCGGGTTCAAACCTTAAATTTACGGTGCAGGCTACGCCGCCATACTCAGCATTTAACAACACCAATTACCTGATAGCAACGCCGCAGCAGCGCTACCAGTTTGTAGAGTACCACAAATGGAAGTTCGAAGGCCAATGGTTCCAAAAAATATATGGCAAGCTGGTATTAAAAGGCCAGGCGCAATTTGGCTTTATGGGCTCGTACAATACCGAAGTAGGCCAGGCTCCGTTTGAGCGCTTTAAATTAGGTGGCGATGGTATGCAGAGCTACCAGTTTTTACAAGGCAGCGAGATTGTTGGTTTACGTGGCTATCAAAACTTTTCTATTGTTCCCGAAGGCTCAAATTACGATGCCAGCAACAATCCGGGCAGCCCGATATTCAACAAATACATGCTCGAGCTTCGCCATCCGGTTATCTCCAGCGAGTCGGCAACTATATTTTTACTGGCTTTTGCCGAAGGTGGCAACGTGTGGAACAACTTTGGCGCATTTGCACCGTTTAATGTACGTAGGTCTGCTGGTGTTGGAGCGCGCATATTTCTTCCTATATTTGGTTTGCTTGGTTTGGACTACGGTTATGGCTTTGATGCGATACCTGGTATACCAAGTGCAAATAAAGGCCAGTTTAGTTTTTCAATATCGCAAAGCTTAACAGGCGGGTTTAATTAATCACACAAAAGCCATGAAAAAATTAGTTTTAACACTTAGCTTTGCACTTTTAATTTCGGTAGGTGCTTTTGCACAGCGTTTTGCGTATATCGATTCGGAGTACATTTTAAAGCACGTGCCCGATTATATTTCTGCACAAAAGCAGTTGGCCGCTTTATCAACGCAGTGGCAAAAAGAGGTTGATGCCAACTACCAGGAAATTGACCACATGTTTAAAGCGTACCAGGCCGATCAGGTGTTAATGACCGCCGATATGAAAAAACGACGCGAGACCGAAATCACTGATAAAGAAAAAGCGGTTAAAGATTTTCAGAAAGCTAAATTTGGCCCTGATGGCGATTTGGCCAAACAAAGCGCTTTATTGATCAAACCTATTCAGGACCGTATTGCCAAAGCTGTACAGGCTGTAGCCGAAGCCGAAGAAATTGACATGATCTTTGACAAAAACAGCGAAGTTGTGATGTTATACGCGAACCCGCGTTATGATAAAAGCGCCGATGTAATTACCAAACTTGGTTTAAAACCAGGCGTATTTGCCAAGTAAAATAAATAGTTTAAAATAGCACCCAAATAAAAATCAGAAAAAGTAAAAATGAAAAATTTATTAAAAGTTGTATTAATTGCCGGTTGTATAGTATTTGCAGGCACACTTGCTAAAGCACAGGGCCAAAAAATTGGCTATGTTAACTTCAACGCCATTATCGATCAAATGCCTGATACCAAGGTAATTTCTACTAACCTGCAAGCTTATCAGCAAACCTTTCAGGATCAGTTAAAAGGTATGCAAACTGAGCTGCAAACCAAGGGTACTGATTACGAAGCCAAACGTAGCACCATGACCGATGCCGTTCGTTTGCAAAAAGAAAGTGAACTAACCGATATGCAAAAACGCATCCAGGATTTTTCGACCATGGCGCAACAAAAGATCGACGCTAAAAAAGACGAGTACGGAAAGCCTTTGTTGGATAAAGTTAAATTAGCCATAACTGCTGTAGCTAAAGAAAAAGGTTACGCTTACGTAATGGATTCATCACAAGGTATATTTTTGGTATCTCCTGACGCTGACGACCTGATGGCCGCAGTTAAGGTTAAATTAGGCTTAAAATAAGCCTTAAAGATTTTTAGTATAATGTCCAGGCGAAGTCCACCCGTGGGCTTCGCCTTTTTAGTTTTTATACATTTGTTTTGCATGAAAAAAATATTCAGGGTTTCGGCCATTGCGGTTTGTATGCTGTTAGTGGCAAATTTTGCCAACGCGCAAAAAATAGGCTACGTATCGTTTGGTGCCGTATTGGATATGATGCCCGAGCGTGCCGGTCTTGCTAAACAGATACAGGATTTTCAAAAACCATTTATCACCGCTTTGCGGGCTATGCAGGCCAACTATCAGGCAAAAGATGCCGCCTATACTAAAACCAAAGCACATTTAACCAAGCTAATGCGCGCCCAAAAAGAACGGGAACTGGCGGGTATTCAAAATGCCATGCAAACTTACAGTACCCAGGCGCAACAAAAGGTTGAAGCCAAACAAGCCGAACTGGCCAAACCTATGCTCAATAGATTAAAGTTTGCCGTTGCCCTGGTTGCTAACGAAAAAGGCTACACACATGTTATTGATTCCACCCAACCGATATTATTGGTTGCACCCGATGAGGATAACCTGATGGCCGCTGTAAAAGCAAAACTGGGTTTGAAATAATACGGAACTATCGACTTTTGTAACACGCCTGTAAATGAAAAACTTATTTGCGGTTATAATGATGCTAAGTACCATCGGTTTTGCTAACGCGCAAACCAGGGTAGGCTACGTGGCCCTTGCCCCGTTGGTGGATTCTTTATCGGCCAAAGCCAATATTAAGCAGCAGATCAGCGATTACCAAAAACGGTTCGAATTAGGTTTGCAGCAATTAAGCCTGAGCGCTACACGCACATCTGGCCCTTATGATGGCTATCGCTACGCCACAGACGCTGAAAAGGAGCAAGAGTTAGCCCGCCTGAAAGCTCTGCAAGTTACCATCCAACAATACAGCATCGGCGCACAAAAGCAAATAGACTTAAAGATGACTGAATTGCTTAAACCCATTCAGGATTCGGTTAAAAGCGCGATCACTCAATTAGCTAAAACCCAAGGCTATGATTATGTGATCGACACCTCGGTTAAAGGCCTCACGGCCTTTTCCGCTGGCGACGACCTTACCGCTGCCGTTAAATTGAAGTTGGGCATCAAATAATAAATCCTACTTTTACAGCATGTCAGCTACACAGCCCATAGGCGTATTTGATTCAGGTTACGGCGGCCTTACTGTTTTTAAGTCGATAGTTAAACTGCTGCCCGCTTACGATTACATTTACCTGGGCGATAGCGTACGAGCACCATACGGTAACCGCTCGTTCAAAACCATCCACCAGTACACCCGCGAGTGCGTACAACTGCTTTTTGAGATGGGTTGCCCGCTGGTTATTTTGGCTTGTAACACGGCCTCTGCCAAAGCATTGCGCACTATACAGCAAAACGACTTGCAAAACCTCGATCCGACAAAAAGGGTGTTGGGCGTGATCCGCCCAACGGCGCAGGTTATCGGTAACTATAGCAAAACCAGGCATATCGGTGTGTTGGGCACCAAGGGAACCATACAGTCCAACTCGTACGGTATCGAGATCGGTAACTTCTTTCCGGATGTTAAAGTTTATCAGCAAGCCTGCCCGCTTTGGGTGCCGCTGATCGAGAACGGTGAGCACGATAAACCCGGTGCCGATTATTTTGTAAAACAATACCTGGATCAATTACTGGCCCAAAGCGCCGATATTGATACCATCCTGTTGGCCTGCACGCATTATCCTTTATTGCAGCAACAGATAGAAGCATATCTGCCACAGCATATCAAAGTGATTCCGCAAGGCGATATCGTGGCCAACAGTCTGCAAGATTACCTGCACCGCCATCCCCAAATGGACAGCCGCCTCAGCAAAAATGCCGGACACAGTTTTTTTACAACAACTGATGATACGGTTGACTTTGACCAGCACGCTACCCTGTTCTTTTCAGAAAAGGTGACATCGCAATATGTGCCGGTGAAGTAAGCCCTCAGAGAACAAATATCGAACACCGAATTTCGAATGCAAAATTTCGAACTTTTGCACACTTCATCATTCGTTATTTAACATTCGTTATTCGATATTTATTTTTTAAAGTCCTCGTTACTGGGTTGGCAGGCTTATTTTAATCTACTGATCTTATCGGGTTTTGCCCGTAAATAACTAAGTTTGCAATCAAAGCAAATTTGATTGAATTTTTACGTCGTAAATATCTTTATCGCACTCGGCCTTTTTGCCTTCTCGGCCATATTCGCCCTGTTTGGCGTATACGTCGAGCGTAAAGTTTCTGCTTTTATTCAAGATCGGCTTGGCCCTACCGAAACCGGTAAGTTTGGCTCGCTGCAAACCTTTGCTGATATCTTAAAACTGCTCCAAAAAGAACTTATAACGCCCACTGCTGCCGATAAAATTCTATTCGCCCTGGCGCCTGTCATTATTTTTGTAACGGTATACATGGGTTTCGCGGCTTTGCCCTGGGCACCCGGTTTGGTACCCGCCCATTTAAATATCGGTTTGTTTTACGTATTCGCTATTATCTCCGTCGAAACGCTGGGCATATTGATGGCAGGCTGGGGTTCCAATAACAAGTATTCGCTGTTAGGCGCCATGCGCTCGGTAGCGCAGATCATCTCGTACGAGATCCCTGCCGGTTTTGCCATCATCTCGGTGGTCATGATCGCCCAAAGTTTAAACCTGCAGGATATCGCTATGCAGCAAGGCGTCCTATCAACCGAGGGTGCCAAATTCTTAGGATTTGTAGATGTTGGCCACATCGGTGGCATTTTGGCCTGGAATATATTCCGTGCCCCGCACCTCATCATTGCCTTTGTCATTTATTTTATCGCCTCGCTGGCCGAGAGCAACCGCGCGCCTTTTGACATACCCGAGGCCGAGTCAGAACTGGTAGCGGGCTTTCATACCGAGTACACGGGCATGCGCTTTGCCTTTGTGTTTTTAGCCGAATACTCCATGATGTTTTTGGTATCCATGCTTGGCGCGATACTGTTTTTAGGTGCCTGGAATACGCCGTTGCCCAATATAGGTCCGATGCACCTGGCCGACCTGACAACCGGCACAGCCTGGGGTATTTTTTGGATCGCGCTAAAATCTTTACTATTGGTTGGCGTGCAAATGTGGATCCGGTGGACGCTGCCGCGTTTCCGCATCGACCAGTTAATGAACTTATGCTGGAAAGTGTTAACGCCGCTGGCTTTTTTATGTATGCTGATATCGGGTGTGTGGCGCTTATGGTTAATGTAATAAAATGGAATAAAATTCCCCTCTCGAGAGGGGGCGCATAGGGCTGTGAGGTAGCAGGAGTGTGTTTCTGCGCAAGGAAGGTAAACTTGAAATGGCAAAAAAAGGGTCAATAGGATTAAAATCGATATTCGGGGGCATGGCGCTTACGTTGAAGCATTTATTTGCCTCAAAAAAACGCCGCGTTATGGATTCGGTTAAAACGGATAACTATTTCGACACGCAAGGGCAAGGCACCAATACCATACAATACCCTTCGCAGCAACTGCCTGTGCCCGAAGTTGGCCGCTACCAGCTTTTTGTGGAGATGGACGATTGCATTGTATGCGACCTATGCGCCAAAATATGCCCGGTCGATTGTATCGACATCGACGTGATCAAAGCTACCGAAGCCATCGGCCAAACATCCGACGGCACGATCAAGCGGCTTTACGCCGCTAAGTTTGATATCGACATGGCCAAATGCATGTATTGTGGTTTGTGCACCGTGGTGTGCCCGACAGAGTGCATCACCATGACCAACCAGTACGATGTCAGTGTGCCTGAGCTCGACCTGCTCACCTACAAGTTCTCGGATATGGACCCGGTTGTGGCTGAAGAAAAGCGCCGCTTATTTGAAGAAGCCCAGGCCGAAAAACAGGCAGCCAAATTAGCCGCCATGAAAAAGAAAGAGGGGACAGAATAACATGAACCAGTTTTTATTTTACGTAATGGGTATTACCGCGCTGGCATCGGCATTGGTGGTGGCTGCAAGTAAAAATCTCGTGCGCTCTGTTTTTATGTTTTTTGTGACGCTGTTCGCCTTAGCGGGACTGTACGTTTTTGCCCTGGCCGATTTTGTAGCCGTCACCCAGATCGTCATCTACGTTGGCGGGGTTTTGGTGCTGATGCTGTTCGCCTTCATGCTGTCTAACAAAGAAACCCTGAGCAACCTCGAGCGTACTGACAATAAATTTATCTCGCTCACTAAACTACCCGCCTTACTCATTGCCGCGATGTTTTTAGTAGTCCTGATCAACGCCATTATGAAAGCCGACGTTGATAACATTCCCTGGATACAACATTCGCTACATTTTGGTATCGTCCGTAGTGATAATATTGGAAATATTGGTATTAACCTCATGACCAGGTACTTACTGCCTTTCGAGGTAGTTTCCATTGTATTAATGCTGGCATTAATAGGCTCAGTACACCTGTCCCGAAAGGAGGAACACAAACTATGAGCATGTTAAATAACTTCCTGTTCATTGGCGCCGGGCTGTTTTGCATCGGTATTTACATGGTGTTGTCCAAACGCAACGCCATCCAGATCCTCATCGGCATCGAGATGATGATCAACGCCGCCATTTTAAACCTCATCGCCTTTGGCAAATATGACGACCTGGCCAACAACGGGCAAATGTTCGCCCTGTTTGCCATTGTTTTGGCCGCCGCAGCGGTGGCGGTGGCTTTGGCTATTATTTTAAACGTGTACCGCCAGTATAAAACCATTGACCCCGCTAAAGTAGAAAGGTTGAAAGAATGAAGAAACTGATCGTAATACTTGTCCTTTTGCTGCCTTGCGTTTTGCTTGCGCAGAACAAATCTAAGATCGACACACTGTATGTTGTCGACGGCGAGATTGCGCCAGGCATCAAAAACCTACACCCTGACAGCATTTGGAGTGTTGACGTCATAAAGCAAAAAGCCCTGGCGGCCGTTTATGACAGTAAAGATGCTGTGGTAATTGTGGTCACCACCAAGAAAGCGCACGCGTCAAAACGGCAGCCGACAGATTCTTCAAAACTAAAAATAAGGGGTGGCGAACCTAACGGGCCGAAACCTCTGTACATAGTTAACGGCAAACGAACTGCGGATATTAACAAGATCAATCCGGACGACATCCTGAGCTTTGATGTTATTAAACCCCCTAAGTCCATTAAACTTTATGGCAAACGCGGAATAAACGGGGTAGTTTTAGTAACCACCAAAAAAATTCGCCGATCAAAACCAAAGCCTGCACCGGCGGATACTTCAAAAATAATACTACGGGGCGACAAATACCACGGCCCTAAACCGCTGTACATAGTTGACGGTAAACGTGTTGCTCACGTTAAAAACATTAACAAAATTAACCCGAATGATATTGCGAGTGTTGATATTATAAAACCACCTCAGTCCGTCAAGCTTTATGGTAAACGCGCGATCAACGGTGTAATATTGATCACCACCAAAAAAACAATTAAATAAACCAGTGCAAACATTGGTGCACCAACACAACGATATAAATAGGGTACTTTTGCGGTAAGTTAAAAACAAACATTTGGAAATAGTTTTATTAGATAAAGAGCTCACCATTATCCTCGCCATAGCGGCGGTGGCGGCCCCTTTTGTGGCATTTCTCATCAATTTCTTTTTTGTTCCAAACCAAAGCAAACTCTCCGGCTGGATCTCCGGCATCGCTATTTTAAAAAGCCTGGTTTTAGCGGCTATAGTTTTTGCCCGCGTTTGGAACCAGCCCGAACTGCACGTGCAGCACCTGTGGTTTACTATCGGCGGTACGCAAATACTTTTGGGCGTTTGGCTCAATAACCTATCGGTTTTAATGTTGCTGCTGGTATCTGCCATCGCGCTGCCGGTGCATGTATACTCGGTCATCTACATGAAAGGCGATACAGCCTACAGCCGTTATTTTGCCTACCTCAGCTTTTTCTGCTTTGCCATGCTGGCCCTGGTCATCATGGATAACCTGTTAACGCTTTATGCCTTTTGGGAGTTGGTTGGTTTTGCGTCCTACCTGCTCATCGGTTTTTGGTTTACCCGGGAAAAGGCAGTTCAGGCCAATAAAAAAGCCTTCATCATGAACCGCATCGGCGATGTTGGCCTGCTCATCGGCATCATGTTGGTTTATACCCATTGCGGCACATTTGATATGTTCAAACTTTTCGGCACCAATGCTACTGCCGCTGCAACTGCTACTAACGCTCACTGGCTAACCATCGCCGGACTCTGCTTTTTAGCAGGCGCCATTGCCAAATCTGCCCAATTTCCACTACACACCTGGCTACCCGACGCCATGGAAGGCCCAACTTCGGTTTCTGCCCTTATCCATGCTGCAACCATGGTAGCCGCCGGTATTTTTTTATTGGGCAGGGTGTACCCGATGTTTAACACCGAAGTTTTAACTATCATCGCTGTCGTGGGATGTTTCACCGCATTTATGGCAGCCACTATCGCGCTCACGCAAACCGATATCAAACGCATATTGGCATATTCCACCATCTCGCAATTAGGCTTTATGATGATGGCCATGGGTGTCGGCGCTTATTCGTCCGCGTTGTTCCATCTGGCCACACACGCCTTTTTTAAATGCCTGTTGTTCTTATCGGCGGGAGTCATCATCCACCAAATGCAACATTTAAAACACGAGCATCATTTAGATATCGATGTGCAAAATATCAACCAAATGGGCGGTTTGCGCAAACTGATGCCGGTAACCTTTATCACCACCTGCATCGCCGCGTTAGCGCTGATCGGTTTCCCGCTCACCTCGGGTTGTTTATCAAAGGATGGCATATTGATACAGGCTTTCGCATGGGCGCAGGGCAAAAGCTGGGTATACAGCATTATCCCGGCAACGGCGGTCTTCACCAGCTTGCTTACCGCTTTTTATATTGCCAGACTGGTGTTCAAAGTGTTTTTCGGTTCGTCACCCGTAGCAGAAGCGGAAGGCATCATCGAACCCGAAGCACACACCCGCAGCTGGCAATTGTACTTACCGCTCATGGTTTTAGCACTATGTTGTTTGTTTCCGTTGTTTTCGTTCAGTCCCTTACAATACGAGCAAGCCTGGATATTTAAAGGTTTTGCATCTTATGTCAACGTTGACGCTGCCGGCAAATACGCCGAAATCATTCCCGCTTTAGTGAGTGTTTTGAGCATCGGCATGGTGCTTATCGCCTACGGCGTTTATGTTAAACAACGCCTGCAATGGCTTAAAACAGGCGGACTTTTGCTCAATATTTCGTATAACGGAT
>Ga0206938_1147_pt1 | contig 17622 bp, 18 predicted proteins | sample Alteio_BWOrgHeat_12_FD_152918 | JGI IMG/M metagenome (GOLD analysis project Ga0206938, IMG submission 152918) | Enriched cells from forest soil in Barre Woods Harvard Forest LTER site, Petersham, Massachusetts, United States -... | ecosystem: Environmental > Terrestrial > Soil > Temperate forest >... | reverse complement strand
GGTGAGTTTGGCAATCTGGCGGCCTCCGAGGGAATGGGATTTTAGCTTTTCGGTGCTTGGATAAATGGGCTGCAGCGGGGCGCTGTCCTGTTTGATTTCATCCCATTTTTCCATTTCTGGATGGGTCAATTGGGGCTCTCCATTGTAAAAGCCGATTCTGCCAAAAGCCCGGTAGCGGAAACCCGGTTGAAGGTTTTTTTGCATCCAGGAAATGCTTTGAAACCAAACCAGTTGCAGCATCCCGGAGCCATCTTTTAAGGTGCCGACCAATCTTTTCCCCCGTCCCTTTCCCACCAATTCCAGGCTACCCAAGTGGCCGGCTACCTGGATAAACTCGGTCTGGGCATTGATGTCTGCGATAGGAGAAATTTGGGATTTATCCAGGTGCCGGTACGGATAACATTCAAGCAGGTCACCGAAACTGCTAATGCCCAATTCCTTTCGTAAAATAATGGCCCGTTGCGGGCCAACGCCCTTCAGGTACTCGATCGGGCTCGCTAATATCTCCGGGGAAGTCCAATTCATGCCAAGGAGATCAAATTTAGATCAATTCTATATTCCAGCCGCTTGTCTGGCTTGCATAAGAGAGATTATGGTCGTATCTTCCAGCCAGTTTCCCCCAATGAAATATTACCTAAAGCTCCTTAGACCCAAGGACTGGGCAAAAAACCTTTTTCTATTCATTCCTTCCTTCTTTTCAGGACAGTTTTTCGTCCCCTCCCTTCTGCCTGATATTATGGCCGGCTTTGTTGCTTTTTGCTTTTTCGCCTCCGCCATTTATATCATCAATGATTACCGGGACATTGAGGAAGACCGGAAACACCCGGTAAAATTTGCCCGTCCCCTGGCTTCGGGTAAAGTAAAAAAACCGGCGGCGATCGTGATCTGTGTTGTCCTTCTTGTTGCCGGCATGCTGCTTGGATCCGGGCGGTCCATGGTTTGTTCAGCCGCGGTCAATCCGGATTTATTTGAAGCTACTTGCGGTGGCATGGGGTTAACGGGCATCATCAGCCGGGTGAAATTCCAACTTAAAAAAATTGAGACCTCTTTTATCAGGCAAAAACAAATCAAAGCCGCCAACCTGGAGGAACTGGTAGGCCTTTTTGACCAGTACAATCACTATACCTATTCGGTTGCATGGATTGACTGCCTGAAAAAAGGCAAAGACTTCGGAAGAAGTATCCTCATGCTGGGAGAGCACGCTGTTCTGGCGGACTTGAATGAAAAACAAAAAAGCCGTCCGCTTCAACTTCCCCAAAAAAAGCAGATCAATTTTCCTTTTAACCTGCCTTCCTGGGTGCTGAATACTTTCACCGTTAAAGCATTCAATTTTCTTTTTTATTCTAAAAACTTTAAAAAGGAAATCAACAACGTCATTGGGTATGAGCCGTTTTTTTATCCCCTGGATGCCATCCTTCACTGGAACAGGGGTTACGGGAAAAAAGGTTTCATCCAGTACCAGTTTGTTATTCCTTTGGAAGCAAAAAATGGACTGATCGATATTTTGAACAAGATCAGCGAAAAGGGTTTGGGTTCTTTTCTTGCTGTCCTGAAGGTCTTTGGCCGCCAGGAGAGCATGATTTCCTTTCCGCGCGAGGGATATACCCTAGCCCTGGATTTCCCGGTCAGGCCCGGACTGCTGGAATTCCTTGACGAACTCGATCAAATTGTTCTAGAGCACGGGGGTCGTCTTTATATGTCCAAAGACGCCCGTATGAAGCCGGAGATTATGGAAAAAGGATATCCAGAACTTGCAAAGTTCAAGGACATCATCAGCAAATACAACCCGGGTGGAAAAATCCACTCGATCCAGTCAGACAGGTTATTTTTGACAACTAACTGAACCCATGGCAATTGTTTTAATTCTCGGTGCGACCTCTGATATCGGCGCGGCCATAGCAAAAAAATTCGCTTCCCAAAAGTTTGATGTACTGCTGACGGCTAGAAAGCCTGAACAACTCAAGCCCCTTGAATCGGATATCCGTATCCGTTACGGAGTCGAGGTTCATTCCCTTGGTTTTGACGCTTTGCAATATGATATCCATGCCAGTTTTTTTAATTCCCTTCCTGTCAAACCCGATGTGAGTATTTGTGTTTTCGGTTTACTCGAAGACGAGGAAGCGGCTTTTGACGACTGGTCCCTGGCAGAAAAGATGATTCAAACCAATTACACGGGGGCCGTGTCCATCCTGAACGTGATTGCCAAATATTATTTGTTACAAAAAAAAGGAACCATTATCGGCATCAGTTCCGTTGCCGGAGACCGCGGACGGGCAAGCAAACTGATTTATGCGAGCGCCAAGGCCGCATTTACCACGTATCTATCGGGTCTGCGCAACAAATGTTTTAAAGATCAGGTGCAGGTGATGACTGTTCAGCCGGGTTTTGTTTATACCAAGATGACGGAAAACCAAGCTTTGCCCAAGGCACTCACCTCGACTCCTGCAGAAGTAGCGGACATCATCTACGTGGCTTATAAGAAAAAGAAGAATATTATCTACGTAAAATGGTTTTGGCGGTACATTATGCTCATCATCAAAAACATTCCGGAGTTCCAGTTTAAAAAAATGAAATTGTGAGCGGCAGGAAAATTGCTTTTTTTGATTTTGACGGAACCCTTACCACCCAGGACAGTTTTCTGGAGTTCATTAAATTTCAAAAGGGCAAAACAGCTTTTATTCTTGGATTTTTACGCTTTTTCCCCTGGCTTCTGGCCTTAAAACTCAAGCTGGTACCCAATGACCAGGTCAAACAAAAAATCCTTGTCTATTTTTTTGGCGGCATGCCCGAATCTGTTTTTCAGCAGGCCTGCGACCGTTTTGCCGAAATACGAATTCCGCCGATGATCCGTCCGGCAGCCCTGGTGGAAATTGAAAGACTAAGAAAGCTGCAATTTGATCTGGTGGTTGTATCGGCTTCTGCAGTAAACTGGCTGCGGTCCTGGTCCGACGGCCTCGGGCTTCAACTGATTGCCACCCGGCTGGAAGTAAAAAACGGCCGGATAACCGGACGGATCGAAGGGAAAAATTGTCACGGAGAAGAAAAAGTCATCCGGATCCGGCAACAATGGGATTTATCTGAATTTCAGGAAGTGTATGCATATGGAGATACGCCGGCTGACAAACCCATGTTGGCCCTGGCATCCCGATCTTTTTATAAACCATTCAGAGGCGAATGAGCATTATTATTTTCCTTGTTCATATCATCAGTTGGGCGATTTTTATTTATCTCGCTGCCAATACCGGATATCTTCTTTTTATGGCTTTGTGTGGTCGACTGATAAAAAACAAAAAATTCAGTCCTGCGTTTCCCAAACACCGGATTGCGGTCCTGATTCCCTGTTTCAAAGAAGACCTCATCATCCGGGATACGGCGCTGAAGGCCCGCCAACATAACTATCCTTCCGAACAATTCAGCGTTACTGTCATCGCCGATAAATTAAAACCGGAAACGGTGGAAGCACTCCGGATGATTCCGGTAGAAGTATTGGAAGTGGATCTAAATATGAAATCCCGTTCCCTTCATCAGGCATTGGAGACATCCGGGGTCATGGACTCGGAACTGGTCATGATTCTGGATTCAGATAATATTATGGCAGCCGGTTGCCTGGAAAAAGTAAATGCCGCTTATGGCGCCGGTTACCAAGCCATCCAGTGTCACCGGACCGCAAAAAATAAAAATACAGCGGTAGCCCTGCTTGATGCCATGAGCGAGGAGATCAACATCAATCTATTCCGGCGGGGCCCGGCTGCTGCAGGTCTCTCTGCTGCGCCTATAGGTTCAGGGATGGCTTTTCAGACCACGTTAATCAGGGAGATTTTCAGTCTGCCTCAAATTCTGGAAAATCCCGGGGAGGACCGGGAAATAGATATGCAGCTTATGGCCCGCGGCATTGAAATGGAATTCATTGACGACGCCTGGGTGTACGATGAAAAAGTAGCCAGCGCTGGAGTCTTTGAAAAGCAACGGGTCCGATGGTTGGAAGCCCAGGTTAATCATGTAAAAAGATTTTTCGACAAAGATTTTAAAGGAGTACCCAAGACCTTTCTTTATTATAATAAGTTCTTTCAAAATCTATTGTTACCCCGGGTGCTGACCCTGGTCCTTTTTATTTTTCTTTTGGTGGTTATGGGGTTACAGTATTTTTTGCATAGACATATCCTGGAACCCGCTCCTGGGGCCTGGGTATGGGTGATGGGTTTTTATTTCCTGACGCTCTTCCTTTCAATTCCCCGAAGTTTTTATAATGTACAGACCCTTCATGCCATCAGCCGGGTTCCCATCCTGATGTTCTCCATGGTCCGGGCACTTACCCAGATGAAAAAAAAGAGAAAAGAGTTTTTGCATACCCCTAAGTCGTTCACGCAAAATCATCCTTAATGAGGGCGCTTCTATCCGTTTGAGGACAATAGTTGTATAAAGTCCTGATAATCAAATGGTAATCTAGAAATTTCTGAGAAAAGTGTGACTCGAATACCAGGATAACCTTGGAAAAATGTCAAAACACACCTGTTTTTGCCTTGGAAAAATGTCAAAATAAGACAGTTATTCCCAGGTCTTCTCGAATATTGTTTAAAAAACAGATGAGGAAGTTTCAAAATGTCCTTTCTTTAGAATTCAAGGACGGTTTCAATATAGATAATTATAAACAGGTTTTCGGAATAAACAATTGTCTGCAGAATATAGAAAAAATCAAATCCAAATTAAAAATAGAAAATGTTACAAACTCATATGAAGCATTTACATAAAAATTGACATGCCTATACATTTCCCACTTTATTTGTCGGCATTGTTCATCCTTACTACTCTTTTGACACTACTGATGTTGATCTGGGTGGTTAGGGGTTCTGCCAATTCCGCCGGAAAAACGAGGGTGATCTTGGGAATTTTGGTCGCCTGGCTATTCATACAGGGGGTTTTATCGTGGTTGGATGTATATAGTATGAATCTCTCCCGGATGCCGCCGAAAATACTGGTGCTGGGTATTTTTCCAGTTCTCGTATTTGTTATACTTCTATTTATTCGAAAGAAAGGAAGAGCTTTTATCGACAGTCTACCGCTAAAGAGGTTAATTTATTTAAATGTCGTGAGAATACCCGTTGAACTAGGCCTGATGTTCTTGTATATAAACAATTGGGTTCCAAAATTAATGACATGGGAAGGTGGAAATCTGGATTTCATCAGCGGGTTATCAGCCCCTTTCGTGGCTTTTTATGCTTTTCGAAATCACTCTATGCGACGCAAATTTCTGCTTGCCTGGAATATTTTATGTCTTCTTTTACTTGCCAACATCGTGGCCAGGGCGTTTTTGTCCGCACCCTTTCCTTTTCAAAAACTAGCGCTTGATCAACCAAACTTCGCCATTTTACATTTCCCTGTCGTATGGCTACCAACTTTTATAGTCCCCGTCGTCTTCTTTGGTCAACTGGCTTCCATACGTAAACTGACCATCATGAACACTAATAATTCATAACGATCATCGCCGCCAGGCTATTTAATTTAATGAATCCGTTTTTATATACCATATGATAACTAGAACCAGTCTTTTTATCAGCTTGTTTATCGGGAGTGCCTTATATGGACAATCTATTCCGCGGGATTCCACCACTCCGGATTTCTCCTGCTTGCATCCGAGTTCGGTTACCATCGCTTTGACCTATGTGCCTTCGCTTTTACTGGATGAATGTTCTCAAAATCTTGTTCATCTGAAAAATGACAGCATTGAGTTGAAATTATTGGAGTTCATGAAGGACAGTACCCTGATTTTACCGGTGCATGTTATCCTCACTGAAAGACATCATATTTCCTCTTCACTGTCTGAATCCTTTCAATATAAAAATGATTCCCTCATTGGATTCGTATTTACTTTTAACAAGCTGGTGTGGTCAAAGAATGCTTCGACCGGAGAAATCAGCCTGTCAGAAAAATCAATCCAAAAATGCCAGCTGTACTGGCGAAAGAAAATTCTTAAGCACAGAAACGAAGGCGGGTAAAGGAGATAATCTGTCCGCAATGACCCAGGCCCTGGATTAATTATTGTACGCTCTTTGCGTTGTGCGTTAGATTATAAGCGATTCCTTTTAGGAAAAATTTCAATTGGGGAAACTGACCTCTCTTCAGGTAAGTAAATACCGATTTGGGCAGTGCGATGAACGTAAAATAAAAAGTGAAAACCAACCCTTGAAAAAAACTGCTGTTCCGGCGCATGTACAGGATCCGGTTTCGGGTATGGTAGTAAGCCTTCAGGGGATTTTCTTTTCCGACCGTCATGGATTCTTTGTGATAAATGGTGGCCAGCGGCTGATACCAAATCAGATAACCGGCTTTTCTGATCCGGGCTGACCAGTCCCATTCTTCGTAATAGAGGAAAAATTTTTCAGGAAACATGCCTGTTTTTTCAATGACCTCTCTTTTTACCATCATGGCACATCCGTGCGCTGCCTGTGTTGGTCCGGCCACATTGTACTGGCCATTGTCCGGCTCCAGATCTCCGATGGTGGAGGTTCTACCCGTATAGGGATTCATGGGACGGAATCCGGCGTACTGGATAATTCTTCGGTCAGCAAAATATTTTATTTTGGGACATACCACACCGATCTGGGCATTCTCTTTAAAGGCAAGCAACAGCTGATCGATGGTATCGGCTTCCAGTTCCGTGTCATTGTTTACGATAAAGATGAAGTCGCCCTTGGCCTGGCGGATCCCCCAGTTATTGCCCCCGGCAAATCCCAGGTTTTTGTCGCTGATCAGCAGCCGGGTGTTTGGGTAATCAGCTGGGTTAAAAACCGTGGCCGGATCGACGGACGAAGCCATATCACAGACCAGGATTTCAAAATGAGGATAGCCGATCCGTTTACAGGATTCCAAAAATTCAGCGGTGACAGTCGCCTGATTATAATTCAGGGTAATAATGGAAACCAAAGGCGGCCTGTCTAGCGCAGGTGAATTCATTTCCGGAAGATAATACCAAATGTGGACCCGGGAAATTTATGCACTGGATTTTTGAATCAGTGCAGAAGGCGTATTGGCCATGATCCAAAGATCATAAATGAAATTATATTTATTGGCATAGTCAATATCCAGGTTGATCCTTTCTTCTACCGACATGTCTTCGCGGCCTCTTTTCTTGATCTGCCAAAGTCCGGTGATGCCCGCAGGAGCCAGGAAACGCTGAGCACATTGGTCCGTAGTCAGGGTCGCCGCTTCATACAGGGGCAGGGGACGGTTGCCGACCAGGGACATATCACCCAACAAAACATTCAGGAGCTGTGGCAGCTCGTCCAGACTGGAATTCCTCAGGAAGGTACCTACTTTGGTAATCCGGGGATCGTTGTTGATTTTGAAAAAAGACGGGCTTTTGGAATTGAGATCCGAAGCATATTGATTGAGATGGGAAAATTCTTGAATGCGCAGATCCGCTCCGGCAAACATGGTTCTGAACTTATAAAAATCAAAAATCTTATATCCCCGTCCGGCTCTTTTTGAAATATAAAAAATACTTCCCTTCGATTCAATCCGGATGGCTAGGGCAATGAGCAGGAACAGCGGGCTGAGCAGCAGCAGGGCTGTGGCGGAGACCATGATATCAAAACTGCGTTTTAATATGCTGTGTATGTTTACTGGTGGAACCACCTGGGCTTCGTCTTCTTTCAGGGAGCTTTTCAGTTCCAAGGCTTTTGATTTCACCTTATTCAGGAAGCGTACTTTACCCAGCAGGGATGTTTCTTCGGCTCCGTCGATCTTCATGATGTCATCGGCCAGCATATGCTTTTTATAGAGTCCCATTTCCATCTCGCAGAGGTCGGCTGAATCCATGATAAAGGGAATGACCGAAAACGCTTCGTTGGTGTTGAGAAACTGTACAAAAGATTTGACGGCGGGAAAATCAAAACTCGATTCACAGAAGATAACTTCCGGAAGAGTATTCTTTTCCTGAATGATGGAGCGTTTTAACTCAGCGCGGGCATTGTCGATGCTGTCGGAGGCATATCCACGCTTGAATAACTTCACTAATTTTTCAATGTTGGCAGGGTTTTTGCCAATATAGTAAAATCCGCTGTGAATAACTGTAGGGCTTGTAGAGGCTTCCTTTGCACGTATGCTGTAGCGTACAAAAGACTTTCCCTTGTAAGTTGCCTTGGGTAAAAATGTAAAATCCATAGTTTAGGTTTGATTTTCAGGTATACGGCAGCAATCATTAAACTGCTTTCATCGGGTAATAGGTATCGAAAGATTTGTTTTCAATTAATTGTTGAACAGCATTTACCAGATCAACCGGATTAAACGGTTTCAAAAAATAATTCTGCACTTGGTAGGCTGCACATTTTTCCTCTGTTTCTTCCACACTCAATCCGGACAAAACCATCACAGGAATATTTTTATAAATCCCACTGGATGCCAATTGCTGTATCAACTCCCAGTTTTCTAAATCCGGCAATTGCGGATCGGCTATAATCAAATGAGGAAAATTTCTCTTAGATAACCAATGCATCGCAGAACATCCGTCTGGTACCGTAATCACCTGATAAGATTTTCCAAGAACTGTTTGAAGCAAAAACCGAATCGCCTTACTATCATCTACAGCTAAAATTTGCTTTTTCATGGGCAGAAGTCATTGTTTTATTTAGACTCTGTTCCTCATTAGGTTGGAATTTGTGGTACGTGGTTAACAAGAGGTATTGGCATCTAAGGAATAAACCTTACATATGGCCAGACAATCGATTTTAAATTGAAAAGTGTGCAATCGGGGATTTCACGGACAGTAGACTGTTGAATAGTCTTCTTTAATTGGGACTGGAGGTTTCAGAGGTATTGAACCGGACGGAACGAATTTCTACGATAAAAGTAAGTATATTTTCCTAAGATCCAAATTTTAGCGTCCTTTTTTTATACACGAACACATTATCAAATTATGAAATGCCTGGATCTTCAGGGTGTGCATGCCGTGCAGCTTTTTCCCAAACCGAAGTCTGCCGATTTCGAATAAACCTGTAGAAGCCCAAAAACACTGACAAATTCATGAATAAGAAATAGTAAGGAACGTAGAGGGCTTTGAGTTTTAGGTTCCGGCTGGCCATCAACCAGCCGGTTACGGACAGTGCATAAAATACTAATTGAGCCAGAAAAACTACGTCGTAAAATCGCCCCGAACTTTGATAAACCAGGAACATATTGGTGATAAAACAGATAACCAGACAAAGGGGACAGAGTGTCCAGCGCAACACACGGTGGGAGATAAATAAAAACGATAAAAGCGGGTATCGGAACACGTTAAACAGGCCTTTGAGGATGCCCATGGCCTGAAAACCGCCGGCCGAAATCCGGATTTTCCTTTTTTGCTCTTCCCCCATGGAGGCAGAGGCCGTCTCCACGGCATAGGCGCCCGGCTCATAACGGATGACATAGCCCTGCATACAGATCTGCAAAGACTGAACGAAATCCTCTATAATGGTGTCTTCTGCCGCTTCATGGAACAGGGCTGTCTTGACCGAGAACAGTTCCCCGGCGGCTCCGACTACGGAGTAAAAATCGGAGTCCAACTTCTTAAGAAAGGATTCATACCTCCAATAGATGCCCTCCCCCGCGCCGGCTGCTTTGTCTTTATCGCGGTGGATGATTTTTTTCTCCCCCGCCACGCCGCCCACCCGGGGATCGGCATAGTGTTTTACGATTTGACGTACACTGTCGGGATTGAGCAGGGTATTGGCATCGCAAAATATGGTATAGGGAGTCTGGACCTGCTTGATAGCCCGGTTCATGGCGGCCACCTTTCCCCTTCTTTGCGGCTGGTGAAGCAAGCGGATTTCAGGGTAGCGGCCAATAATCTCGGGTGTCTGGTCGTCGGAACCATCGGTGATGAAAATCCATTGGATTTTGCCAGCCGGGTAGTCGATCTCCAAACTGTTTTTGATTTTTCGTTCGATGAAATCCTGCTCGTTGTAGGCCGATACCACCAGCGTGACCGCGGGTTCAAAACCTTCATCCCCCGGAATGGAGACCGCGGAGCCAAAAATTTTTTTGAGTCTCAAAAAGAGATAAACCAAGACCGCGTATCCGATATAACTGTAAAAAACAACACCGACCGACAGGAAGAAGAAAAACTTTAACATTATTAAAAGTTGGATGACGCTAATTTAGATATTGAAGGGTAAAGCTTTCTAATAAGTTTCAGATTCTGGAATTTATTATTATTTTTGACCCGGCACCAGTCGTAAGTAACTGATTACCTGAGCTTATCACCAACGCTCACCAATAGGCGCCACCTCCAATCATCCGCATATCTGCAGATCCTTCCAATCCCGTATTCTTAAGAATGAACCATGTTGTCCCATTAAAATGAAATAAATAGTCTCGTCCCATGCACATTATCTATCTTCTCAAAGTATTGGTCAGAAGAAAATGGACCATTTTATTCTGTCTGGTACTGGGTTTATTGGGGGGACTTTTGTTCAGATTTATCCAGCCCCGCGAGTACGTATCGACCGCTCAATACTCCACTGGCTTTTCTCAGACCCAGAAAGTCAGCCTCCAGTTAACGGAAATTTTTGATGTCAACCAGATTGATTTTAGGATCAACAACGTCATCGAGACCTTCAAGTCACCCATCGTGCTGGCCATGGTCTCCTATGACCTGATGCTGCATGACCTGGATTCCGAACACCCCTTCCGAACCCTGACTAAAAAAGATCGGGAGGATTCGACCTACCGCAGGGCCGATCTGCCCAAAGCCCCGCACCATATTGCGTGACCGGCTCAACAGCCTGAAGTTGCTGACCACCTACGATCCGCAGGATAAAATGGTATGGAATCTGCTGAATTTATACGGATACGACGAGGACAATATCTCCAAAAAATTAACCGTAACCGGCGTTCCAAAAACGGACTATATCAATGTGTCCTTTGGCTCGGAAAATCCGGAGCTGTCGGCATACGTTTCCAACAAAATCGGTGCGAAATTCAAAGAGTTTTACAGCTCTCTCACTTCCACTAATACCCGGGAATCCCTTTATAAACTCGATAGCCTGCGCGAGAGTAAGCGCCGGGAAGTAGATACCCTGCGATTCCGGCTTCAGCGCTTCCGGGATAAGATCGGAACACCCAATACGGGTGATGCGGCCACGGCAGCCATGAGCGGCCTGCAGGAACTGACTTCCGCCCAAACCGCCCAGGAAGCAAACCTGAATGACTACCGCCAGCGTCTATCCAGCATCATAGAACAATTGCGGGAAATCAATTCCAACACCAGCACACCGGCGACGACGGTTCCGATCAACAGCCACGGCGATGAAATTCTGACGCTTCGCCGCATCAATGAGGACCTGGCCGCCAAACTGGCCCTGAAGGGGGGTGTAGACGCCAATTTGCAAAGACAAATTGATGACAACATCAATAAAATCAATCAACTCAGCCGGGGTAATAGTTCTCCGATTGTAGACAAGTCTGGAAAAGAAGCCGACCGAAAACAGGAACTCATCAACCAAAAACTTGAATTGCAGAGTGCCATTGCTTCCACCCAGGATAACATTGAACTCTATAAGTCCCGGGTTGCCGAGTTCCGGAAAATCGCGTTTTCGGGTGGTGGTCAGGAAGTAGTCGCCAACGCATATCAAAACGATCTGACGATTGCCCAGCGGGATCTGGAAAAATACAACAGCAGCATTTTTGCCTCCCAAGACATTGACGTGTCTCCCGATTTTAATTTCAAACAGATCCTCCTCGGTCAGCCCCCGATTAAACCGGAGCCTGCCAAAACCCTGCTGATCCTGTCCATTTCCGGTCTGTCACTTTTTTTCCTGGCGATCCTGATCATCATCATTCTGGAACTGCTGGACTTCTCCATGCGAACGCCATCTATTTTCAGGAAAGAAACGAAAATGGAGGTACTCTCCACCGTAGAGCAGATTCAACTGGACAAAAAATCCCTGCAGGAATATTTTGATTTTAACCTGCAGCCGGACCGCGAAAGAACCAGCCTCTCTTTTATCGAAAGCATGCGTAAACTCCGGTTCGCCCTGGAACACAGTGGCAAAAGGATCATCCTGTTTACTTCGACCAAACCCCAGGAAGGCAAGACGGTCATCATCGAATCGGTGGCCCATACCTTCAGCATGAATAAGAAAAAAATATTGATCATCGATTCCAATTTCGCCAACAATACCCTGACACGTGATTTTTCGGCCAAGCCTTCCCTGGTTTCTTTCAGCATGAACGGGGAGGACAGCGTCGACAAGGTTTGGGACATCACCACCGTAACCAATATCCCAAATGTGGATATCATCGGATGCGATGAAGGCAACTATTCACCATCCGAAATACTTCCGAAAAATAATTTGATGGAACACTTGGGCAAACTCAAACACCAGTATGATTTTATTCTCATCGAAGGGGCCGCGTTGAACATACATGCAGACAGCAAAGAGTTGTTGGAATTTGTAGATGGGGTGGTGGCTGTCTTCTCGGCTAAAAGCACCTTGCAGGAAACCGACCGAGATTCGATCGTATACTTGAAGCACAACAGGCATAAATTCATCGGGGCAGTCCTGAATAATTTTGATGAACAGAACCTGGGTCTTTGATCCAGATAATAGAAAAGATGTTGCACCGGTATATAAAAAACAGAGATATCGTTTTATTCAGCTTCCAACCTTGGAATTCCGATATCGCTTTTAATTTTAAGGATATGGCCTATGAGCTTGCCCGTTATAACCGGGTCTTGTTCATTGACCGTGCCCGGGACCGCAATACCGTCCTGAAAACCCTGCTGGCCAACAAGCCGGCTGCGCCTGAAAATCCGCCCTACCTGGAAGAAGTGATGGATCATTTCTGGGTCCTGCATCCCAAGAGCATTTTAGAGTCGGGAAACTGGTCTCCCAACTATGGGCTTTTTGACTTTTTCAACCGCATCAACAACAAAAGACTGGCGGCCGAAATAAAACAGTCCATCCGGGAACTGGGTTTTAAAAACAGCCTGTTTATCAACGACAATGATTTTTTTAGGGGCCTTTATATGAAGTCCCTGTTGCCCATCCGGGAATACGTTTTCTATATCCGCGATTTTTTAACCTGCCAGCCTTTTTTTCAAAAATTCGGACCACGCTGCGAAATGGAAATGATCCGCAAAGCCGACCTGGTGGTGGCCAATTCGGCCTACCTGGCACATTATGCAGGTCAGTGGAATCCAAACAGCGTAGACATCGGACAGGGCTGCAACCTGGAGGATTTTGTTGTGGATGGCCGCCCGGAACCGGCTGACCTGAAGGGTATCCCCAGGCCGATTATAGGCTATTGCGGGGCCATTACCGCCATGCGGCTGGACGAAGGCCTGTTGCTACACCTGGCCGAAGCCCTGCCCGGAATGAGCCTCGTACTCGTGGGCGGCCTGGATGAACAATTTGAAAAATCAGCGCTGCGGTCCAGAAAAAATGTATTCTTTCTGGGCAATAAAAAACCGGAGGAAACACCTTTTTATATCAGTCAGTTTACGGTTTGCATAAACCCGCAGCTCATCAATCCCCTGACGATCGGGAACTATCCAAGAAAAATTGACGAATACCTAGCAGCCGGCAAGCCCGTGGTAGCTACCGCAACCCAGGCGATGGAAATGTTCCGGGACTATGCACATCTGTGCCATAACGCAAAAGAATATGTAGACTGCATTCAAAGGCTGGTCGGGGATAGCCGGGAGCATTCAGAAGAAAAAAAGAATGAACGAAGAAGTTTTGCCCTTGCGCACAGCTGGGAAAATTCCATCGGTGCCTTGGGGGATGCCTTTCATGGTATGGAAATGAAATTTAAACTCGCTGAAATATGAGTATCAAGCGGGAGACCAATACCAGCGTATATGAAGTGATCACCATGGTCCTTATTTTCCTTTTTTTCGTTTTTATATTTGTCAAATTCGTCTATTTCTGAAAGCATGAGTAACGAATTACATATCAAGCGTTTTTCCATCAGGAGGTCCCTGCGCTACCATTTTCTTCATAAAAAGCTGAATACTTTTTTGGGGTATTTCTTTTTAACATTGATAGGTACCGGACTTGCTTATGCGATCGCAGCCATCGACTGGCGGATAGCACCGCTGGTTCTGGCCCTGGTGGGTGGATTCCTGCTTTTCATCGCCCTGATGAAATGGCCATATTTTGGATTTTATTTTCTCATTTCTTTTTCGTCCTGCGTAGTCGTCATAGACCGCATCGTGAATTTTCCGCTCGCGATGTGGACCCTGGTAGAAGTGTTTACCTATTTTGGTTTGCTGAGCATCCTGCTGAAATACAATTTGAAGACCAATATCAATCTCCGGTTTTATACCAACCCGATTACCGTCGCGATGTATATTTTATTTTTCTATTACATCATCGAGTTGTTCAATACAGAAATGTACAGCCGGGTAGGATGGTTAAGTTTTTTTAAAAAACAATTCAGCTTTTTCGTTTTCTACTACATGTGTTATTGCCTGCTGGATTCCAAAGCCCGGATCATTTTCTTTGTGCGCTTTATGATTGGCCTGTCCGCGGTACTGGCTCTTTATGCCTGTAAACAGCAGTGGTTCGGATATGCGGGATTCGAGTTGCGTTATATCGGGACGGGCGAGGGGTACCGATTGTTGTTCCAGGGTGGTTTGCTGCGAAAATTTTCCGTTTTTTCCGATCCCGCCGCTTCCGGGATCTGTTTTGCCGGTATTTCGATGCTCTGCATCATTTTGATTTTTCGCGGGCACAATAAAAAAGAAAGAGGCTGGCTCACGTTTGCTTTGCTGGCAAACCTACTCGGCTATAGTTATTCCGGTACCCGGACTGCAACACTGATGATTGTCGCCGGGATCCTGCTTTACTGCGTGTCGGCAATTTTCGAACGGCGCACGGTAAATTTTCTGCTTTGCGCCCTGGGTCTTTTCCTGCTGCTCATGTTTTTTCCTTATCAGAATGTGGTCACCAACCGGATCCGATCGACTTTCTCAGGCACCAATGACGCCTCGGCTTCTATCCGAGACTACGACCGGCATGAAGTGCAGCCTTATATTCAGGCCCATCCCATGGGCGGGGGCATATTTACCGTGGGTATGGAGGGTATGAAATACAACCAGGGTCACTATTTGGAATTTTTACAAGCCGACAGCGGGTATATGAAGACCCTTGGAGAGCAGGGGCCGATAGGCCTGGCGCTGCTGCTGTTTTTCTATTTTGTTGTGATGCGCGTGGGTTACCGAAGTTTTTACCGCGTGAAGGATCCGGAAATACGTACTTATTATATCGGTTTACTCGTTATGATGTTTACCTTGATGGTGGCGCAGTACTCGCAAATGGCGATCACCCAGTACCCGATCGTACTCTATTTTTACGCAACTATGGTTATTTTTATCAAACTGGCTGATTTCGATAAAAGCGTACAGCCGGCAAAAACTATACAAATCTGATATCATGCGTTATTTCTTTCTTGCATTCCTGTTTTTTACCCAGGTTTCCCTAGCTCAGAAACAACAAAGAGATTTCCGGCCCGATACCGTCCGGATCAGAGATATCCGGGAACGACTCATTCAGCTGGCCATGCAGGGACCCGATTATGAAATCATGGACCACAATGCGCAGGCAGCGACCTACAATATCCGGATAGCCAAATCTGCCTACCTAGGCCTTTTCAGCGCCCAAGGCAACATCAATGAATTTACGATCACCGGAACGCCCAGTTCCACCACTGGCGTGGCGATCCCATACTACTATCCGAAGTACAATTTCTCCCTGAATATTCCCTTTGATATTTTCACCCGCACTACCAACAATGTAAAAATTGCCAAGCAGAATTATTATGCGTTGACGGCAGCTAAAAATCAAAAATTCCGAGATATCAAAGCAGATGTCCTGACCAAATACGAAAACTATCTGCTTGCCAAACAACTCGTGGAACTGCAAGGAAAAGTAACGCAGTCTGAATATGCGACCCTCAAGCGCGCGGAAGGAGATTTTGGCGAAAACCTGATCAAACTCGATGACGTGGAAAGGGCCCAGAGACTCTATACCAATGAACAGGTGAAAAGTCTGACGCTACAAAAAGACCTAAACCTCTCAAAAATAGAACTGGAAAAAGTCATCGGCGTCAAGATCGAAGAAGTCGAAAAAGGATATAAGTAAAAAACCATTCGTTAAAATATCCACATTCCCCCTAGCCAAAGTACCAAAGCGTCGATTGAGGACGTTTAAGCCTTTTTTAGCTTTTATGGCAGCCCTGAAAAACGGTTAAAACGGGGCCAAATCCTGTCTTTTTGTACCTTTGGAAAGATTTTGGTATATTGTACAAGCTGGAACCAATAAACTATGAGGCTTTTTTACCTGATGCTCATTATGGTGTTCTTTTCGGCGGCCGGGTTAAAAGCCCAAAGCCGGGCTGGTGGCTTTCCAGACATCCCAAGCACGTCCACCGTTCGTTTTTACCCCAATCCAGCCAGTTCCTACATCACTTTTGAAGACATTTTGAAGAAGTACGATAAGAATTACAATATCCAGCTATTCAATTTTCTTGGGAAAAAAGTATATGAATTCAACCTCGGCGAACAAAAAAATATCGTCAACCTCTCTGACTTTTTCCGTGGTATCTATATCTTCCAGCTCCGGGATCCCACAGGTAAAATCGTAGAAAGCGGGAAGTTCCAGGTAAACAAATAAGGGGATGGATCGCTTCGAATGCCTGGTTTCGGGTCACCTGAACTTGGCTCTTTCGCAAAGGGGGATCCAGAAAATATACTCTTTCTAACAATCTACTAATCAGACACTTCCACGATTAAAAACTTCAAGTAATGGGTATTTTCTATACCCCAGGAGATGGGATGATCCGGACTTTGGGCCTGGTAGACGACCTGTCTTAATTTTTTTCCAGCGTCTTTGGCGGCGGCCTTGATCGTATCCAAAAACAGGGAAGGGGATACCAGGTTGGTGCAGGAAGAAGTAACCAAAAACCCTCCGGAGCGCAAAAGTTTCATCCCCCTTAGGTTGATCTCTTTGTATCCGCTGACGGCTTTGCCGATGTGTTCCCGGCTCTTGGTGAAGGCGGGGGGATCCAGCATAACCACATCGTATTTTTTGGATTCCCGGCTCCATTTCTTCAGCACATCAAAAGCATTGACGGCTTCAAATCGTACCCTGTCATCCAGGTTGTTGAGCTGGGCATTGCGCTTGGCCTGGGCCACCGCGTTTTCGGAGATATCCAGCCCCAAGACCGTCCGGGCGCCATAAAAGCCGGCATGGACTTCGAAACTGCCGGTATAGCAGAAGGCGCCCAGTACCTCGGCGTCCTGGACCAGGTGCTTCAGGGCCCGGCGATTGTCCTGCTGATCCAGAAAATATCCGGTTTTTTGACCGTTTTCCAGATCCACTTCAAAGCGCAACCCGTTTTCCTGGATGATGATTTTTGGGTCGAAAGGCTCGGATAGAAAGCCTTTTTGCTGGGTCAGTCCTTCGAGTTCTCTTACAGGTACATCGTTTCGTTCGTAGATTTTTCGAGTTTTAAACAGATTCTCCAGACTGGCAACGATCGCCGGTTTCCACCGGTCCATGCCCAGGGCGAGGGTCTGGATAACGAAAAATTCTCCGAATTTGTCGATGATCAGGGCGGGCAATCCATCGGATTCTCCAA
>Ga0206938_1146_pt1 | contig 17627 bp, 13 predicted proteins | sample Alteio_BWOrgHeat_12_FD_152918 | JGI IMG/M metagenome (GOLD analysis project Ga0206938, IMG submission 152918) | Enriched cells from forest soil in Barre Woods Harvard Forest LTER site, Petersham, Massachusetts, United States -... | ecosystem: Environmental > Terrestrial > Soil > Temperate forest >... | reverse complement strand
ACAACACATTTTTAATTGGGTTAATATTACCTGTAACATTTGGTGTAGCAGTTACTGTAGTTGAAGCAGAGTCGGTGCAGCCATTCACATCTGTAACAGTAACCCAATAGGTGCCTGCTGACATATTCGTGGCTGAAGTATTTGTCAATCCGCCCGGCGACCAGCTATAAGTATATGCACCTGTTCCACCCGTAGCAGTTACACTTACGGTTCCGTTACTGTTTCCACAGGTTGCGTTTGTAGATGTTGGTGTGGCTTTTAGCAATGGTGGTTCTGTAATGGTTACTATAACAGTATCGCTACAACCACTTGCATCGTTCACAGTGCAGGTATATGTGCCTGCACTCATACCCGTTGGTGAGGAAACAGTTCCTCCACTAGGCGACCAGCTGTATGTGTATGGCCCGGTACCGCTTGTAACGGTAACTGTTGCACTTCCGTTTGCGCCGCCATGGCATTTTATATCGGTTAGTGTTTTGCTCAGCGAGAGCGAACCCGGAGGAGCAGTAATGTTTACTGTATCCTGGTAGGTTGATGCGCAGTTGCCCAGGCTTACTGTGCAGGTATATGTACCCGGACAAAGATTCGTAGCTGTTTGCGTGGTTTGCCCATTGCTCCACTGATAGGTTATGTGTGATGTATCACCGCAAGTCATTAAGAAATGCGCAGTTGCAGAACCATCGCATTTGCATTTGTTAGCGTTACTCTTGGTAATGGTTAATGTCACGGAGTCTTTGGTGGGAACAATCATGCAGGTAACATAGTGCAAGCCACATGCATATAAATATTCTGTTCCCGTTTTACCAATTACCGGCCCAACCTTAATTCCATAAACTCTGCTCGGCACTTTTATTTGTTTAGTACGCGTGAGGGTTGAATTATAAACATTTATAGAATCCTGCTGCCCTACATAAATCACTTCACAGGGGTCAACATCAATTCCGCCCCAGCGGATACTGTCCTTCGAGTTAAGAAATGGCCAGGTATAGATCGTTGAGGTTTTTACCACCGCACCTGTACTTTTCAAATACTGGGTAAGCGTAGTGCCATCGCTCATATATACCCACGATTGGTAACCGGCGGCTAGCCCATTTACAGAATTACTGAAAGAGTTAGGGTTTCCTACCGAAGTGCTGTCAGGCGAGTAAGCATTTATATAACCTTCATGCAGTGCATACGGATAGGTAGTGCTGGGGAAGCCATTGAGATAATTCTTGTAGGCGGTACCCAATGCAGGCAATGAAACCTTCATCAGCATAAGGTCGTCGGCAGTTGATGAATTAACATTAGACCTTGTAGAACCCATATAGCAGTTTCCTCCTGCAGGGTCCATGGTTACGCCAAATAGGTCATGAAAGTACGTAGTCTTCCCGGCAATAACAGATGTGGTAACTGCGCCAAGCACGCTTACTCCTTGTGTTACAATGGTCATAGTAGGGCCATCAATAATAGCGGCCTGCTTCGGAGAATAAGCTCCACCTCCGGCAATAATTATGTGGTGGTTACATTGGTCGTAGGTTTCTTTCCACACTTCATTAATAGAATCGCATTTGTTTTGGGCAACAATAGTGCCGCTGGTATTTATCTTAAGTGTCTTTACAGGTGCAGCCAATCCACCTGCTGACGGACCTTCTGAAATAAAGCAATCACCTGTAGAACGGTCAACGCAGAAGCCACCATATTCAAAACAAAAAGGTGAATAAATTCCAGAAGTAGGGGCAGTGCATATCCACTGAACTGTTCCTGCCGAATTCAGTTTAGCAACAGCAACCGGCCCGTAAGAGCCGTATACATAAATATTACCCGCATTATCATAATCAACATCGTAGCCTGCATCAACCCAACCTGTGAATAGGGGATTGGTTGTCCATGGGTCAATTACAAGCGTTTTTGTTTTGTCATAATCTCCGGTAATGCTGAATGATTCTTCTTTGCCATTAATGTTATAAGTAGTTGACACATTGTTGGAGCCTCCTTGTGTATAGCACGTAATGGCGTGATCGGTGAAAATGCCAATGTTACTTTTTACTGTTGCATTGCCGCTTGCATCAACCTTTAATGATTTAGCCCCTTTATAAACAAGCTTCACTTGCGATGGGTCTGCACCCGGGTGAACAATAACAGAGTACTTGATTCCATCTTTACCCTTCAGGAAAGTGTATTCAATATCTATGCCGGGGTAAATATTCTTGTAAACAATTTTCTTGAACACATTGGAAATTACAGGGACAGTTGTTGAACCACCTGTTGAACTGTAATAGCTTTGTTGTTGCCCCGCTTCAATTGTCACATTTGCATTCGAGTTCTTCCATTCATAGGATAGATACTTAATTGCAGGTGCTTGCCTGTTTTCCTCTTCATCTTCTTCACTTTCACCTTTATTCTTCTCAGGATAAACTAATTCTCTATAAACTACTCCGTGTGTTGTGAAGTAGGCATTAATGCGGCCCAATCGTACAATATATAAAACGGGATAAGCGGTTTGAGTAGTTACGTCAGATTCAACCTGCCCTTTATTTTCAACAAATACATGGTTGTCGAAAGGATTAAGTGACCAGCTTGTTTTGGGTTGCTTTTGCTGGCCAAATGCCAACGAGCTGCAAAATAGAATTGCTATAGAAACCGCAGATAGATGTTTTTTCGTAAGTAAGTATATACTATTCATAAGGCAGTTCCTGTAGCTTATGGTTGTGTTACACAAATTAACCAAATCTCAAGCTTTTTTCAAATACTTAGTTTACAATAACGTATATATTTAATAGGTATATAAATATAATAAAATACTGACTATCAATACATTGTTATGCTGCTGATATATTAATTAAAAGGAATAATTTAGTGACTTATAATAAACTTAGCAGAATAGTGGCTATCTACTGTATTGCACAACACAAAGTAAACGCCATTGCGGAATTGCGATACGTCAACCATAATTGTGTTTGAGCCTTTAACCAGGTTGTACACAAATTGTTTGACAAGATTTCCGGAATAATCATATATGCTAACACTTGCATTGTCTGCAATATGAGCATTAATAATTACCGATGAAAAGCACCGTGCAGGATTAGGCACAATATTAATTTGTTCTGTTTCCGCAACTTCAATGTTGATAACAGAAGCGGCTGAATATGAAGAGCGGCCATCAAAATCAGTTTGCTTCAGTCTGTAATATGAAATACCTTTCAAGGGCTGTTTATCGAAGCTTTCGTAATTTATAGTATTGTCGCTGTTACCTGCACCGGCTAATTCTTCTACTGTTTCCCAATTTATTCCATCCACGGTTCTTTCAATAGTGAAGTATCTATTGTTTTGTTCCGATGCTGTGCTCCACTTCACTTCCACTGAGTTGCCGGAAGTTTCATAAGTTGCATTAAAGGTAAGGAGATGAACCGGTAACGGATTGCCATTACTTACAGAACCAGAGCCACTACCACCACTGCTACCACTTGCGCCCGTACCACCATTTGTGCCGCTACCGCTATTGCCAATATTGCCGGTTGTACCCGGCCCAAAGCCGCCAGCACATGCGTTAAAGCATACACCACCAAATCCCGCTGCGCCACCATTACCCTGCGCACCACCGCTACCACCTATACCTGCAGCTGATGATGGAGCTGCTGTGAGTCCATCGGTTACATAATTTATCCAAACCGTTCCACCGGCGCCACCGTTTCCGCCTTTGCCACCAGGTGCACCATCACCGCCATTTCCGCCACCGCCTCCACCGCCACCTGAGGCACATCCCGAATATCCACCATACCCACCATTACCACCGGCACCGCCTGTTCCGCCTTGTCCGCCCGTGCCGCCGATGCTGCCTTTGGCTGAGACTGTACCTGCACCTGTTATTGTATTACAATAAATCACCATAATGCCTCCGCCATTACCACCCGTATTACCTGTGCTTCCGGTACTTCCGACACTTCCGACACTTCCATTAGTTGCACTTATGCCGCAACCGCAATTTGCTATATCTGCTCCACCACCTCCTCCAGCACCGCCGCCATAGCCACCTGTGCCGCCGGTGGCTCCCGTTCCGCCTCCGCCCATTTCTAATGTGGTTGAATATGAACTTGCATTACTACCCGGGCTTGGCCCTTCACCTGTTGAACCCGCAGTGCCTGTTGTACCGATGGTTGAGTTTTCACTACCGCCATTGCCTCCTGTTCCTCCGCCGCCTGAACCGGCAGAGCCTGTTCCGCCAAGGCCACCTGTGTTGCCATTTGTACCATTGCCACCTGCTGTTGTTGCGCCGGTTCCCACAACTGCTATACCTGCAGAGCCTGCACCACCTATGCCTCCGTTGCCTCCGCGATAACCTAGGCCATCCATGGTTATTTTACCACCTCCGTTAACAGTAATAGTTCCTGAAGCGTAGAAATACATTACTCCCCCTGTACTGCCATTCCAGGCATGGGCCGTGAGGGTGCCACCATTATTGACTGTTACATTGGTGTATTGCATTATTTTCATTACTTCCACCACGCTGCCTCCGTTTACTGTATAGGTATTCGATGTTGCATTTTGCAGTGTAAGTGTATTGCCTGCAATGGCAGTAACCAGGTTCTCTTCATAAGCCCCTACTCCGGTGCCAATCATTTGTATAACAAGTATCTGTTGATTTACTGCAAAACCTGCAGCGCTGCTTACTGTAATAGAAGTACTTCCTGATGCCGTGGTGGAATTTAGATTTGTTTCAATGCCATCGGTATATGTAGTTGCGTTAACCGTAATAGCCCCATCATTCCCTGTGCCCTGCGCAAATGATGCGAGAGAAGTTACCCCCAGTAGTAAAATGAAAATATAGCGAGTGGTAGTTTTACCCATCAATTAACTCAGGCATTCCTGTAGTTTTTGTTGCTGATCTTGATCTAGGATATTTGAAAGGCACTCTATCAGTTTTGTTTTACTTTCCTCGTTTGCTTTTCTGCGGGTATCAGCATCAGAATATCTTTCTTTGTTTTTTACTTTGGTGCGCACATAACCGGAAACCATGGTTTCAACTTTTGTTTGTTGTGAAGGCGTAAGTTTGCATGCCTGAGTGATACGCGACATTAAAATCTGCTGGTACAGTTCTGAAATTTTTACCAAGTCAGACTGATTGTCCTGCGGCACATTATTTTGTGCACCCGCAAAAAGTGTTCCTGCAAACAGGAAGATGATGGTAGTAAGAATGTTTTTCATAACTGCGTGTGTTGTTGGTTTCCGAATGCTAAGGTCCTGCATGCGATACCCTTACCAAAGGCTTTCTTAGTATATTTGTAAAAATTTGCACCCTTCATATATATGTAACGTTCTCACAATCAATGTATATATTTATGTATAGCGTATGACTTTAAATAAGAATACCAGCGAATTATTTAGGCTTATCAAGGCAATGAACCGGGGTGAAAAGAGGTTCTTTTCTATGTATAGTAACCGATATGAAAATGCTAAAGACAAAACTTACTTGCAGCTTTTCGAAGCTATAGAAGGACAAGAAAACTATAATGAGGAAGCACTCAAAAAGAAGTTCCGCAGCCAGGCATTTGTTAAGCAACTTCACGTTACCAAGAACTATCTCTACAATCTTATTCTTGAAGCGTTAGTGCAGTACAATAACAAGAGTGAGAAGACCCTGCACGGAAGTATGATGGAAATACAAGTGCTGCATAATAAAGGCTTGTACGATGTGGCGGAAAAACTGAACTTCAAAGTGCGGAAAATTGCGGAAGCACAAAATGATTTTCTTAGCGTACTGGAAACTTATAGATGGGAGAAGCATTTGGTGAACTTAACCCGCGGCGGAGCAACCAACGAAGAGATAGATAAGCTTTGGGAAGAAGAGCAGAAGGTAATGGAGTTGTATCGCGAAGCGGAAGAGTGCAGGTTGCTTGCTATGCAGGTACACTACTATCAGAACCAGGTAAGGACAATGCCAAAAGAGCAGCTGAAAGGTTTTCATAGAATGATAGAAACACCACTGTTTAAAACTACAAAGCGTATGGGTTCTGCTATGGCCAACTGGCAGCTTGATAACTCAAGAGGCATGTATCACCTTGCTATAGGCAAAAGCAAGCTTGCGAATGATTTCTTTGCCGCCGCGGTTAAAACAATGAGAGAGAATCCGGCATTCATGGAGCGTAATATTGGCAGTGCTGTAAACACGATGGTAAACTATACCATTACCTCATACCTGCTGAAGAACTACGACGAATCGCTGAATACCATAAACGAAGTAAAAGATATTGTAAGCAAGAATGGTGATATAGATATGAAGCGGCGTTTCTTCAGGCAGTATTTTATTGCTACAGGTATCTACTGCGACACCGGCAGGCTTGATGAAGCTGATAAACTGGTTAAAGAGATGCAGGAACAGGTTGACAGTGGCTTAATAACACTTGATGTTCAGAAAGTCATTTTCTATTTGAATAGCGGAGCAGTTTACATTTTCAGGGGTGAGTACAAGAAAGCGCTTCAATATATAAATAAGGTTATCAATTACCCGGGAATAGAAAGCGTAAACGCAGATGTATTTTACTATGGCCGCTTGCTTGAAATGATCTGTTTGCTTGAAATGAAAGAGTTCGACTTGCTGGAATACCGTATTAAATCATTCCACAGGTATGCATCCAAGCGTAACTCGCCATATATGTTTGAAAAGGAACTTACCCAATTCATTCGCAAAACGCTTACCGGCAATTTTATGACACGCAAAGCCTTGCTGGAAGCATTCATTGAATTAAAGAAATCTATAGATAGAATACTAGAAGATCCTGCTGAGGCACACGCCGCCCAATACTTTGACTTTTCCGGCTGGCTGGATAGCAAAGTAAGCGATAAACCTTATGCAGAAGTAGCATCGCAACGTGCTGAAAAAGAGGTCAAAAGGTAAAACAAGTGCTATAGGCACAATATTTTAAGAATAGTTGCGTTTTAGATATATGATTAACAACAAACTACATATACTGCATGCAAAAAACAACTACTATTTTACTTCCCAAGAAAGGAACAGAAAACTCTGTTCAGCAATCTGCAACAGAGAAACAAGACGTTAAACAAGCTGAGCCTTCACGTCAAACTATTCAGAACATTCTGAACTATTCTAAAGCGTTGCGCGTAGAGAAATCAGACTCTATAAGCGACTATATAGAATACCTCGGCAACTAAAACTGCCCGTTTGCTTTTAGTGCGTATGTTTGTGCGCATGAAGAAAGCGGAACTGTTCGAGCACGTTATAAAATACTTCGAGGCCAACCAGCCCGATGCAGCTACTGAGTTGCATTACGGCAATCCATTTGAATTACTGGTAGCCGTAGTGTTATCGGCGCAGTGTACCGATAAGCGGGTGAACATGACTACGCCTGCACTCTTCAAAGCCTTTCCTGACGCTGAATCTATGTCGCACGCATCGATTGACGAAGTGCGCGAATACATTAAAAGTATCAGCTACCCGAATAGTAAAGCCGGTTATTTAGTGAATGGCTCCAAAGTGCTTATGGAGAAATTCAACGGTGCTGTTCCGTCAACCGTTGACGAGCTTACAACCATTCCCGGTGTGGGGCGCAAGACAGCACACGTAATTGCATCTGTCGTATTCAATCAACCTAAGATGGCTGTAGATACTCACGTTCAGCGGGTGTCGGCACGTATTGGATTAACCACAAATGCAAAGAACCCGCTGCAAACCGAACTTCAACTTGTTAAGTACATTCCGGAAAAAAAGATAGCATTAGCACACCATTGGCTCATTCTGCATGGGCGTTACGTGTGCCTTGCCCGCAACCCAAAATGCGACAAATGCGGACTTACTAAATGGTGCAAATATTACAACACTAAGCTTACAGGAAAATAAGCGCTGCAATAGCAAACAGCGCTATCATTATTATAAAGGCCCAAAGGTCGGCTGGAAAGAAGTTTTTGTATTTGAGGTAGAACTCAACAAATACGTTACTCATATCGCAGCGCTTCGATAGGATCAAGCCTTGACGCTTTAATAGCAGGATAGATACCCGATGCAATGCCAACTATCAGGCAGATAGTAACACCTGTGAATATCCATAACCATGGAATGATGAAACCTATACCCATCAGTATTGCAATAATGTTGCCGATAATTATTCCCAGCAATATTCCCAGTGCACCACCTAATTGTGAAATAACAATTGCTTCAATCAGGAACTGATTGCGTATCATTTGACTTTTGGCTCCTATGGCCTTACGTACACCTATTTCCATTGTGCGTTCGGTAACGGATACTAACATGATGTTCATTAATCCGATAGCTGCACCGAACAATGTAATAACACCTATGACTGTTGTTCCTAGTGTGATAATCGAAATGTTTTTGATAAGTAGATTTGCAAGGTCATCACTTTTTGAAATACCAAAATCATCTTCTTTATCTATCGGAATGCCGCGGATAATGCGGAATATGCCAGTAGCTTCACTGATTGCCGTTTCCATCTGTTTCTGGTCATCTACGCGCACGCTTATATTGAAAGTAAGATCGCCAATAGCCGAAGCAAATTCACGTACAACATTCACCGGCACCACAGCTATGCGGTCACTGCTGAAGCCAAAACTGTTGCCTTTCGATTTTAACACTCCAATCACTTTGAACGTACCACCGTCACCAATAATAATGTCTTTGCCTATGGGGTTCTCATTCTTCTTGAATAATCCGTCAACCACATCTTGCCCTATAATTACAACGCGCCCGCCATCATCCACTTCCTGCTTTGAAAAGCCGCGCCCCTGCTTAATATCCTGCCCGGCAGTAACCATATAGTTTTCGTCAGAGCCTATTACTTCAACGTTTGGCGGGGTTTTCTGACCCTGGAACTTGAGTGTTGCAATACCGCTTGCCGTAGTTGATATAGAAGCCGTTGCAGGGAAAGTAAAGCGTTTTGTAAATTCAAGTGCGTCGCGGTAATTGATGGTGCGGTATACCTTGGGATGCTTGCCGCTATGGCCAATGCGTATGTTGGCATCGCGGTTACCAATGGTAAACGTATTGGCGCCCATGCTGCTGAAGTTGCTGTTGATAGCCTGCTTCATAGCATCAATTGCGGTGAGGATACCCACCAGCGCCATAATACCGAGCGCAATAATGAGAATAGTAAGTACAGTGCGCAACAACTGCCCTTTTATAGAAGAGAGTGCTATACGAAGATTTTCTTTGAAATGACTTGTTCTCATTTGCTTAACAAATATAGGCTTTTACCCCACCCATTCCCTCCCTCAAGTGGGAGGGTAAAACAAGGCGTAACTAAGTCTCTCCCTTGGGGGAGATTTAGAGGGGTACCTATTGATATTTACAATGGATAACAACGCCAAAGTTTATAAAATGCTAAAACCCTTAGCAGGATTGGAGAAGGGCGTTTTTATAGAATAATTGCTTGGCAATTATTATGCCATTGCGCTGTTAAAGCTTGTTGTATTTTTTGCTCGAATTTTTTGCTTTACTTGCCGGGTACTTCAACTCATTCTTTTTCATCTTGGCATCCATAATGTCTTTTACATTAAGCTTATAGGTGTACGCCAGTAGCAATGCACAATACATAACATCAGCCAATTCATCTTGCAGGGCTTGTTTGTCAATCTCGGTATCTTTTTTCCATAGGAAGACCTCCAGTAGTTCACCTGCCTCAGCACCCAGGCATAGAGCCAAGTCTTTACCATTGTGGAACTTCTTCCAGTTCCTATCGTCTCTGAATTTCAAAATCTTTTTTGTGAATTCGGCTATTTCTCCCATGATTAATGGCTTTAGAGAAGTAATAGTACGAAATAACCCTGAAATATAGTGAGTAAAATTGCCTGCAATGAAGTGGCTATGTTTTGCTATAGAACGCGCAATTACTTAAAGCAAGATTTAAGCACGTGCGCGTAATTCGGAGTAGGTTTGAGGCATTTTACGATAAATGCGCCCATTTAATGTGCAGCCACCTTTAGCATGTTGAGGATGGTCAGCTTTGATAGTAGGGTCATTAGGATTAATGTTAAACTTTGGTTTCCCCCATTGCTTAAAGAAAAAGTCTACGCCCTCTTTGTCGCATTGTTTTTTTATGTCAATTACCCATTCTTTTTCTATGGGCCTTGCTTTATGGCCAGACTCGCCACCAACTATAGCCCAATGTATGCCTGTTAAGTCTAGATTAGGTAATGGCCCAATTAATGGTTCGAGTGATAGAAACTTAATATGAGCGCTTGTTTTTCTTAGGTAATCAATGCGCTCCATTACTTTTTCATTTTCTACTGATACACCCATCCAAATATTAGGAGCCCATGTTAGTTCGGTGTCATATTCTGCCAAAATATCTGCTCTTTTGGTGAGTACCTGGAAAGTATGTTGTGGATTATCTTTCATTACGGCGAATACTTTCTTTATGAAATCAAGCGGTACATCTTTATGAAATAAATCACTCATCGAGTTGACGAAAACTTTCTTCGATTTTTTCCATGTATACGGAGCGGTTAAAGCGTCCTCATGAACAGTAAGTTTAAATCCATTTTTGTATTTGTCAACCCTCATAGCCTCTAAGCGTTTGGACATGACTTCAGCATAGCAGAACTTACAGCCTGCTGACAACTTGTTGCATCCGGTTGTGGGATTCCATGTCATTTCCGTCCATTCTATCGATGATTGTGCCATAGATATTATTTTGATGCTTTCGTAATTATATGATTTGCAATATTTAATCCGGCATGGCTATTTGATGCAAAAATGAAATGAAAATTGGATTGTTCTTTGAGTTCTTAAGAACTAACGGCTTGCTAACATGTTTCCAGACACTCTTTAATTGTTTGCTATAAACTTCTATGATTTTGTCGATAGGATTATCAACCTTTTTAGTTGTGGTTGCTTCACCGAACAATGTATCACTCTGAGTTGTAGGGTAAAATATTGCAGTTATATCCGCCTCAGATAATCCAAAAAAGCTTTCTAGTTTTTTCATTGCTTTAATTCTTCCTGCTCTATCAAGCAACCTATTAATTGCCACACCTGATGGGATTAGTACCCATATATCAGTACGAGTATCTTTTAATTGAGCAATATTTTCCCAATCTATATGCATCCCGAATGGATCTAATAAGACAAGAGATACATATTTCTTACTTTTCATTGCCTTAGCTAAAATTGTGAGTTGAGTATTACAGTCCTCTTTCCTAATAACAATTCTTTCCTTCGGAATGTGCGTAATGCGCTTCTTTAATTCTTCCAGACTGGCTACACTCTCTTCATTACTTTCTATAAAATAATAATAATTGAAGAGATAGGGGGCTTCTAAATGAAGGACTCGCGATACGGAACCTTGATATAAGGTGATTTCTTCTGTGTTTAATTGTTCAATTTCATAATCAAACAAATCTGGGAGTTTCTTCTTTTTAATAATTCTTTCTCCTGTTCCAGCAAATCCATCAAAGTATATCTTTTCCCACTTCTGTTTATTTAATATCATGAGGTAGGCTTTTAAATATTCAATAAATGCAGTAAGTTTTAATTCAGTCCACTTACCACCCCAATCTTCTGGGGCCGGTTCACTCGCGATATTTTCAACAGTTTTTTTCAACTAATTCTAAGTCGAATTTAGATATATTATTTAAGATATGTTGCTAAGATATTTAGTATTGAGAAGAACAAGAATGATATATCTAAGATAGGGGTACGGTCAAGAGGAATGTGATGGTAATAAATTCTTAGCTAACACTGTTTTGTTAAAAACCTCATCTTATTTTCGCGGAGATATCCCAAAAATAGAACTGCCAATGCGCACCACATTGCTGCCTTCTTCAATAGCAAGTTGATAGTCGCTACTCATACCCATTGACATGTATAGGAGGTTGTGCGCGGATTTGTGTTTGTTGTAAAATGTAGCCAGGCTTTTAAACTCTTCTCTAACCTGTTGCTCATTACTGGTATTGGTAGCCATACCCATAACACCTTTTATGCAAACGTTAGGCAGGGGGGGGGAGTTGAATATGGCTTCTGCTTCTTCAAAACTAAGGCCGTGTTTGGTTTCTTCTTTGGCAATAAATATTTCGAGCAGGCAATCAATTACACGATTACATTTTTTTGCCTGCTTATCTATTTCCGTAAGCAACTTGGGACTATCAACCGAATGAATAAGCGAAACAAAGGGAGCAATGTATTTTACTTTGTTGGTCTGCAATGTGCCAATTACATGCCATTGCATATCTGCCGGCAACAAAGGCTGCTTTTGCATAAGCTCCTGCACGCGGTTCTCACCAAACACACGTTGCCCTGCATCGTACACTTCTTTAATAGCTTCTACGGGATGAAATTTTGAAACCGCCACCAATGTAACATGGGCGGGTATGCTTTTGCGCACCGATAAGTACTTGTCTTGAAGAGAGGAACTCATAATTTAAGGAGCATCACTAAAGTATCCGCTTCGCGAAACTTCAGTGTTATAACTTCGCTTTTACCTCTACTTGTTCGTAGCCTTCAATAATATCGCCTACTTTAATGTCGTTGAACTTGTTAATGTTCAACCCGCATTCGTAACCCGATACTACTTCCTTCACATCGTCTTTAAAGCGCTTGAGTGAGCCCAGTTCGCCATCGTGTATTACAATGCCATCGCGTATTACACGCACTTTTGTATTACGTGTAACCTTACCGTTCTGCACCATACAACCTGCTACATTACCAACTTTCGATACGTTGAACACTTCGCGTACTTCAATATTACAGGTGATTTTTTCCTGTACCTCAGGGCTCAACATACCTTCCATAGCGGTACGTATTTCCTCAATAGCGTTGTATATGATAGAGTAGAGGCGAATATCAATTTGTTCCTGTTCAGCCAGCTTACGTGCACTGCCGGTAGGCCTTACCTGGAAACCAACAATAATGGCGTTTGAAGCCGATGCCAGCACTACGTCAGATTCAGTAATGGCACCCACACCTTTGTGTATAATGTTAACCTGTATCTTAGGGCTCGATAGTTTCAATAACGAGTCAGATAATGCTTCAATAGAACCGTCGAAGTCACCTTTCACAATTACGTTCAGTTCTTTAAAGTCGCCAATAGCAAGTCGTCGGCCAATTTCATCGAGTGTAATATGCTTCTTGGTCTTCAATCCTTGTTCACGTTGCAACTGTAAACGTTTGTTTGCAATTTCACGCGCTTCTGATTCCGATTCTACAATATGGAACTGGTCGCCCGCTTGTGGTGCACCATCTAATCCTAAAATAAGTGCAGGTGTTGCTGGAGTAGCTGCAATAATAGGCAGATTCCTTTCGTTATGCATAGCCTTTACTTTACCGCTATAGCATCCGGCAACCATTACATCGCCCACTTTAAGTGTTCCACCTTCTACTAATATAGTAGTTACATAACCTTTGCCTTTATCAAGGGCCGATTCAATTACAATACCGTTAGCACGCTTGTTAGGGTTGGCTTTCAGTTCAAGCAGTTCAGCTTCCAGCAATACTTTTTCAAGCAGTTCATTTATATGAAGTCCTTTCTTGGCCGAAATTTCCTGGCACTGGAATTTACCACCCCAGTCTTCCACCAATATATTCATACCCGCAAGGGCTTCCTTAATCTTGTTAGGGTTAGCGCCCGGCTTATCTATTTTATTAATAGCAAATATCATAGGCACACCCGCAGCCTGCGCGTGGTTAATAGCTTCCGATGTTTGAGGCATTACACCGTCGTCGGCAGCTACCACTATAATAGCAATATCGGTTGCCTGTGCACCACGGGCACGCATAGCGGTAAACGCTTCGTGGCCCGGTGTATCAAGGAAAGTTATTTTCTTGCCGTTCTCAAGTGTTACGCTGTATGCGCCAATGTGCTGGGTAATACCACCCGCTTCACCCGCAATAACATTGGTTTTACGTATATAGTCGAGCAGTGATGTTTTACCATGGTCAACGTGGCCCATTACAGTAACAATAGGTGAACGAGGCAACAAGTCTTCTGTCCTGTCTTCCTCCACCCGTATGGCTTCCTGTACGTCAACGCTTACAAATTCCACTTCAAAGCCGAACTCCTGAGCAACAATGGTTATGGTTTCAGCATCTAAACGCTGGTTGATAGAAACGAACAAGCCAAGGCTCATACAGGTTGAAATAATGTCCTGGATAGGAATACTCATCATTTTAGCCAGTTCGTTAGCCGAAACGAATTCGGTAACCTTAATCGTTTTCTTGTCAAGTTCAACCTGTTCAGCTTCCTGTTGCATTTTCTCGCTTATGAGATCACGCTTCTGGCGGCGGTACTTGGCAGCCTTCGATTTTCCTTGTCCGCTAAGGCGTGCAAGGGTTTCTTTTATCTGTGCCTGAATTTCTTCATCGGTAAGTTCAGCCCTGGGTTCATTATGCTTTGGCCCTTTCTTAGCAGCTGAGGTTTGCTGTTGATTACCCTGAACATCTTCGCGGCTATATTCTTTGGTGAAAATGCGTTTGCGCTTTTTAGGGCCTGCGTCTCTTTGTCCTGCTGAAGATGCAATTGGTTTAGGAAGGTCAATTTTACCTACTACTGTCGGGCCTTCCAGCTTGTTAAACTGGGTGGGAATGAAATCTTCCTTCGGTTTTTCAATTACGGGCTGAACAGGAGTAATAACCGGTTCTTCCACTTTAGCCTTTGGCTTTTCAACTTCTTTCTTCTCTTCTTCTTTCTTTTTGCCTCGTCCTTTTTTAGCCGGTGTTAAAGCTTCAACATCTATCTTATTAATAACCTTAGGCGCCTCTAATTTTACCTTTTCCCTTTTTTCAACTTCGGGTATTACGGGCGCAGGCTTAGGCGCTTCCTCTTTTTTCTTTTTAGGCGCTTCTTCTTCAAAAACAGGCCTTTCAACATATTGCGACTTGGCTTCATCCTTTACTTTCTTCTCACCTTCATATTCCTTGCGAACGACATCATACTGCGCGTCCGTAATTTTCGCATTAGGGTTCGATTCAACTTTAAACCCTTGCGAGCCAAGGAATTCAACAAGAGTGCTAACACTCACGTTGAGCTCTTTTGCCACTTTACTTAACCTATGAGCGCCTTCTGCCATATATTATATTGACGAATTGGGATACTAAATTACCTATTTTATTGTTCAAATTCTTTCTGAAGAATGCTGCGTACTTCGTTGATGGTTTCTTCTTCCAGGTCGGTCCTCTTAACAAGCTCTTCCACACCCAGTTCCAGCACACTCTTAGCAGTGTCGCAACCAATGGCTTTGAGCTCATCGAGTATCCATCCTTCAATTTCATCTCCGAATTCATCCAATGGAACATCTTCGGTATAGTTCTCAGCATCTCTGTACACATCTATTTCATAACCGGTAAGCCTTGCAGCCAAACGTATGTTGTGACCGCCTTTACCGATAGCTAACGATACCTGGTCAGGTTTCAGGAACACGCTTGCGTGCTTGGTTTCTTCATCAATTTTAATTGATGTGATCTTAGCAGGGTTAAGCGCCCTGGTAATAAGCAGGGTTGAATTGCCTGTGTAGTTGATAACGTCAATGTTCTCGTTCTTCAACTCGCGTACAATACCATGTATGCGCGAACCTTTTACACCTACGCATGCTCCTACAGGGTCAATCCTGTCATCGTACGATTCAACCGCAACCTTAGCCCTTTCGCCCGGTTCGCGAACTATTTTCTTAATGGTGATAAGCCCGTCGAAAATTTCGGGAACTTCCATTTCAAATAAACGCTCAAGGAACATTGGCGAGGTACGTGATAAAGTAATGATAGGTGTGGTTCCGTTCATATCTACCTTAGAAACAACGGCACGAATGGTGTCGCCTTTTTTAAAGAAGTCAGAAGGAATCTGTTCGGTGCGAGGCATGATAAGTTCATTGCCTTCGTCATCCATAATAAGTATTTCTTTCTTCCATATTTGATATACCTCACCGCTAACCACGTCGCCTTCTTTCTCTTTGTACTTCTTGAAGAGTGATTCTTTTTCGAGTTGAGAAATACGTGAGCTAAGGTTCTGCCTTACAGCAAGAATGGCCCTGCGGCTGAATTCGCTGAACTTTACAGGCTCTGATACATCTTCGCCAACTTCAAAGTCAGGTTCAATTCTCTTTGCTTCAGAATATGCTATCTGGGTATTAGGGTTTTCCACCTTATCGTCTTCCACAATAACGCGGTTCCTCCATATTTCCACATCGCCCTTATCAGGGTTTACAATAATGTCGAAGTTTTCGTCGGTTTCATAACGCTTGCGCAGCATGGCTTTGAACACATCTTCAATTACGTTCATCAACGTAGGTTTGTCAATACTCTTCATTTCCTTAAACTCAGAGAATGACTCGATAATGTTCATGTGGATAGCCTCACTGTTTTCTTTAACGATCTTTGTCATGGCTTTGGTTTTTTAAAAGATATATTTAGTCGTGTAGATTTTATTTCCTGTAAATTAAGTGTGTGCAGTTCATGTTCTTTGCTGTTCTCTTCCACTTCAATGGTATCGGTTCCCGCAGCGGCAAGTTTGCCTACTATCTTTTGCCCGTCAAAGGTTACCACATCAACCGTTTTCCCCACATTCTTTATGTACTGACCGGGCACCTTAAAAGGTTCATCAAGCCCCGGCGATGAAAGTGTGGCCTCATAATCACCTAATGCAGGCACTGCTTCAGCCAGTTGGCGGTGCAGTATAGCGCATTCGCTAACTGATATGCCGTTGTTGTTATCGGCATATATAACCAACTTTTGCTGTGGCAGGAACTTAACGTCTACCAAAAAGTAGCCGTTGCTTTCCTGCAGCTTGAAGAATGATTGTATGTCTGTTAATATGTTCATTTACCTACAACAAAAAAGGAGGTTATTTCGGCCTCCTTCTCAATTCTTTAATCGTAAAATCAGCGCAAATATATACAAAATTCTTTGTTAATAAGTAATTTAATGAAAAATCAGGCGTTATTTGGAAATATCGCCCCTATTTAATACGTTTGTAAGAAATAAGCTAAAACGATAATTTACTGACTCTCATTCTATGAGGAAGATACTTTTTTTGTTTGCCGGGCTGTGTATGTACACCTCTACCATGGTGGCGCAACGCTCACTTGAGTTGGGCGCATTTTTAGGCTGTTCTTATTACCTGGGCGACCTTAACCCCGATGGATTCTTTAACCAGTTTACCCGCGTAGGGGCCGGTTTAGTATTACGGTATAATCTTAATAATCGCATTGCTGTGCGTGCCAATATGTTATTCGGTTCGCTTACAGCCGATGATTCACAGTCGCAGTCAGCTTCGCAGCGTGAAAGAAACCTTAACTTTAAATCGCCTGTAGATGAATTTTCAATACAGGCTGAGTTCAACTTTATGGAATACGAACTGGGCAACACAAAGCACCCGTTCACCCCATACATATTTGCAGGCTTCGGCGTATTTAAAATGAACCCTCAGGGCAAACTGGGTAACCAATGGGTGGCATTGCAGCCATTGGGTACCGAAGGGCAAAGCACATCGGCTAACAGTTCACACCCGTACCACTTGCTGCAGCCTTGCATACCTTTCGGACTGGGCATAAAAACGAATTTTTCAAAGACTATTTGCATAAGCTTTGAATGGGGAATGCGTAAAACATTCACCGGTTATATTGACGATGTAAGCAAATCGTACGTTGACCCGGCTATTTTGCTTGCCAGCCGGGGCGTAAACGGCCCTATG